>Ga0209717_1000246_pt1 | contig 68752 bp, 63 predicted proteins | sample AD_UKC048_MetaG_FD_184418 | JGI IMG/M metagenome (GOLD analysis project Ga0209717, IMG submission 184418) | Active sludge microbial communities of municipal wastewater-treating anaerobic digesters from USA - AD_UKC048_MetaG (SPAdes) (version 2) | ecosystem: Engineered > Bioreactor > Anaerobic >...
TCGTATATGTATCAAATCTATTGCTAGTTGGTTGCTCCTCAGCAGAGCCAATGTCCTCTTCAATTTGACGGAGGTAATTTAACTAATCTAAAATGAAAAATCACCAACTATTTTTGACCACATTACCTTTTTTGGTTATAATAGTTTCTGAATTTCTTCTTTGTAAGTGTCCCCAATGGGAATGATGAAATTTTCTATTTGAATGTTTTTATTTACGATAGTTTTTACCTTTTTCACAGGAATAATATACGAACGATGTACCCGAACAAAATCTTTTTCGGGTAATTTTTCTAGAATTCCTTTCATCGATAAGCGAGCAACAATTTTAGATTTGTCGGACAAATGGATTTGGATGTAATCGTCCAAGCCTTCTATCATAAGGATTTCATTATATTCTATTCGATGTAATTTGTAATCGGCACGAATCATCAAATGGGTTTGAACTGATAGATTTTGGCGAAATTGAAATTCGTTTTTAGCTTTTTGAACAGCGATCAGAAATCGTTCTTCCGAAAAAGGTTTTAGCAAATAATCGGTGGCATTCACATTAAAACCTTCAACTGCATATTCACTATACGCCGTGGTGAAAATCACCATTGGATCATTTTCGAGCATTTTATAAAAATCAATACCGTTTTTGTTGGGCATTTGAATATCAAGAAACAGCAAATCTACAGGATAATTTTTCAAATATTTTACAGCTTCACTTTGTTTTGTGAAAGTTTTTTCGAGCGAGATAAAATCAATGTTTTCACAAAAATGTGAAATGATTTTCAACCCCAGTGGTTCGTCATCGATTGCTATAGCTCTTATCATTTTAAAATAATAGTAAGATTTACACTAAATATTCCGTCTTCTTCTTTTATGTTTAATAAATGTTTTTCAGGATAAATATAGTTTAATCTTTTGATAGTATTTTCAATTCCAGTTTCGGTTTTTTTGTCTTCGGATAGATTTTTATTTACAATCGAATTTTTGACCTTTAAAATAAAATTATCGGAATCAATAGTAATCTTTATATCTATAAACGAATTTTCATCAGGATTGATGCCATATTTAAAAGCATTTTCAATGAATGGAATTACAATTAATGGCGCAATCATTTTTCCTATTGGATCGCCTTCAATGCTTATTTTCAAGTTAGTATCATCCGAGATTCTCAATTTTTGTAAATCGATATAATCTTTTATATAGTTGATTTCTTTTTCTAAAGGAACAAAATCCTGATCACTTTCGGTAACCACATAACGCATAATGCTGGACAATTTCAAAACAGCTTTTGGGGCTTCGTTCGATTTTTCGATAGTAAGTGCATACAGACTGTTCAAAGTATTAAACAAAAAATGCGGGTTGATTTGTGCTTTCAAATAGGAGATTTCGGCCATTTGTTTTTCTTCTTTTATAGCGTCAAATCGTTGATTTAATTTTATTAAAAAGGTAATGACAAAGACAAATATAAACTGAAAAAAACCACCCTCGAAGATGTTGAAAAACCGATTTGGAGGCAAATGAGGTCTGTTTTCTAAATGAATTTTTGGTCGAAAATTATTAGGAAAAATGAATTGTGGAAGAATAAATACGATTAAAAAACAAATCATTATGCCAAAGAAAAAAAGAGTTTTCCTATTTGAAAAATAGAACTTTGGTAGTAAAAAACAATAATTTGCATAAAAGAAAACAAGCAATAACACATACCGAGTGAAGTTCTGTAAAAATCCAGTAACCAAAAATAAATTTTCAGAGGAATTAAAATCTGGTGAGGAAAAAACAGGAATGCTCAAGAAAGCGATGCTTCCCAGTAAGTGAAGAATAGTATTTCTAGTTTGTTTAGTCATTTTGGATAAAAAATCTTTGACAAAGTTCTAAACTTTGCCAAAGATTCCTATTATTTGATTGTATTTTATTAAAAACTAACCGAATTTACAGTACTTGAAGCCGATGTAGTAAAGGTAGATTTCAAAGTTCCACCAGAAGTAGAGTACGTTCCTCCTGTATATAATCCCCAGCCTGATGAATTTCCTACATAGCTTCCGCCAGTGTAAGTTCCTCCAAAATAGATTTGATGACTGGTGCTTGCTGCCACATTTGGACTTGAAAAATGGAAATAATACACTGCATTTTTAGGTTTGAAAGTAGCCAATTCAACTCCTGCGGCTGTTCTGATATGAATCAAAGAAGTTGCCGCTAATGAAGCACTCGATTTCAGGTACATTCCACGTTGTGTAGAAGTCGTACTCATTGCTTTTGTCATATTTGCATTAGAACCTGCCGACATCAAAGTTCCACCATTCATATTGAAAGTTCCATTAAAATCGATTCCTTCTTCTGGAGAAGCTGTTGGTCCACAAACAATGGTTGTTCCGCCAGTTATGGTAATATTTCCATTACTATCAATGGCATCTTTTCCGGCAACAATAACGACTCCACCAGAAATATTTAGATTACTACCATCATTAGATTCTGTTCCGCCAACAACCGTTCCATAAGTAGCATTTATTCCGTCGTTTGATGCCGTAATGTTGGTAATTCCTCCTGTGAAATTAATAAGTGGAGCTTCTACACCTTCGCCCATTGCGGTTACGGTAGAAATGGCATTTACAATTGTATTTCCTCCGTTTACAGTTACAGAAGTATCCGAATGAATTCCATCGTCTGTTGAATTTATGGTGCTGGTTCCGTTATTAATAAGGATTGCTCCAACCGCTACTATAGTTTTTGGATGACTATAATCGGTTCCAGAAACTAAAAATCGGGTACCTGTTGTGGTAATGTTTAATGTAGGGCTTGTGCTTGCTGTTCCAATAGTCATTGTGCCATCGGCTTTCAATCCTTTTCCGCCAGTTCCCGAACTTGCTGTGATAATAGTTCCAGCTGTAATTATCAAATTAGCATCTGTTGTAATGGCTGCCGAAGCATAAGAATCAGTTCCTCCGGTTGTATTGGTGTAAACTGCTCCGTTTCCAGCAGTTGTTACATTGATTGTTCCGCCATTTATGGTAATGTTTCCGTCGGCCGAAATTCCTTTTGTTCCTGTTGCGGTAGAAGTTCCTGTTACTGTTACATTTCCAGAGTTGATTGTTATAGTTCCAGTTGCTTTTAAACCCGAAGGATAAGAAGTGTCATAACCACTTCCCGAAGCGGTGAGAACGGTTGCTCCCGAAAGATTTGTAGTTGTTGTTCCGCCATCAACGCTGATGTTTCCATCGGCTTTTATGGCTTTTCCAGAAGTTCCAGAATTGGTTATTGTAATTTGTGCAGTTCCAGAAATGGCAACATTCAAATCGGCCGAAATTCCTTTTCCGTTAGCTCCTGTATTGGTCAGATTCAATGTTCCACCAGAAATATTGATATTGGTATCGGAGCTAAAACTGGAAACTGAATAAGAATCGGCAACGCCTGTTATATTAATGTAATTGGCTCCGTTTCCAGCTGTGTTGGTAGTGAAAGTTCCTCCTGTAATAGTCAAATCAGTTCCTGCTGAAAATCCTTTTCCTCCATCGGCTGTGGCCAATGCTTGAATGGTAAAAGTTCCGCCACTCACATTGATTTGCGCATCCGATTTTACGGCAGAACAATGTGAAGGATCAAAACCACTTCCCGAAGCCGTAAGAACAGAAGCGCCAGAAAGAGTAAAGTTGAATGTTCCGCTAGAAATGGCGATATTTCCTTTGGCACTTATTCCTTTTGATTGCGCTCCAGAAACGGTTATATTAAAAGTGCCACCAGTAATAGTAACGGTATTTGTCCCCGTTTTAATAGCTTTTACATCATTGGCAGTCGAAGTAATATTAATTGTTCCTCCGCTAATGGCAACAGCATTATCACCAGCATCAATTCCATCGCCTGTGGAAGCCGTAACTGTAACTGTTCCGTTGCTCATCGCAAATCCTTCGGAATGAAGACCGTCAGAAGCAGCAGCAGTTATCGTTGTGTTACCGTTTTGAATGCTGATAGTCGAAGAAGTGTTTATTCCGTGTTTTTTCACCCCCGTAATTTTTAGATTTCCAGTTCCAGCAATAACGATGGGGCCATTGGAAGTAATCGTTCCGTTTTTGGTACTCGTTGCGCCGTCCGAAAGCGTATTGGTTGTACCAGCGGTCAAAAAAACATTGGTAATTTGAGCACCCGAAACCGAAAAAGCAGCACCACTCGGATTGGTTAAAGCCAAATTATTTAAAACCAAATTCACGGGTTTGTCGGTTGTCATCGTAAGGCTTCCATTGGCCGAAGAGCCTAAAATATTGTATTCTAAATTAGAAATTCCCGAAGTTCCGGTAACAACAACCGTTCCTGCAGTTGCTGTAATGGTTACACCCAATGTTGCATAAGGATTGATGATGGTAGCATTATCGGTTCCGTTATAAATGATGTAAATTTTATCCAGATTTACAGCATTCGTTGTAAAAGTCAAACTGTCAATCATTGTTTTTTGAATGTTCAACGTATTGGTAGCATCCGAAAGTTTGAATTTAGCATACGAATTATCTAATTTGATACTATCTATGGCTGTTAATTCTTTGGCGTACATTGTATTGCCCGAATTGTGAACTTTTATTTTTTGTTGTCCAAAAGACAGGTTTACCAACAAAGAAAACAATGCGATTAAATATATTTTTCTCATTTTTTACTGAATTTAATCGTTAAACCATTTACTTGAACTAGGTATAATCCCGAAGATAAACGAGATACATCAATGTCTTGATTGGATTGATAAACGCCTTCTAACACCAATTGGCCAGTTAGTGAATAGATTTTTGTAACTAAATTTTCATCCGCATCCGATTTGATTTTAATGACATCGGAACTTGGATTGGGATACAAAACCAAACTGGTTTTATTTTCTCCAAAAGAGGTGGTAGATAATGTATTAGAGAAAGTTATTTTTCTAATAATACTGACAGGAATGGTTGTTGGTGTTGCCATTTTTTCTAATTGCACATACAAATTATCTGTGGCAAAATAGAGTTTTCCAGTTGTGGTAACGTTAAATCCTTGCGTAGTTTTATCATAATAAGTCACCGTCACCCCAGTTTGTGCAAAGGAATACGAACTTACCAGCAACAGCAGTAGGAATGTTGTTTTTTGAATTTTTCTCATAATTATTTTCTTTAATCCTCAAAGAAAATAATTTTTGAAGCTATTAAAAAATGAATGAGGTAAACGGCTGTTTTGTAAAGGTAAAAAGGGAATTTTAGGTGCTTTATAAATGCGAAAAGCTTCCTGTTTCCAAGAAGCTTTTTTATGTAAATTCCAAAATTGGAATAGGTTTTTAGATATTATTTAAAAGCAGGAATTCCAGTAATGTCCATTCCAGTAATCAATAAATGAATGTCGTGTGTTCCTTCATACGTAATCACTGATTCTAAATTCATCATATGTCGCATAATCGAATATTCGCCGGTGATTCCCATTCCTCCTAGCATCTGTCTAGCTTCACGAGCAATATGAATCGCCATATCTACATTATTTCTTTTCGCCATCGAGATTTGAGCAGTCGTTGCTTTACCTTCGTTTCTCAAAACGCCCAATCGCCAAGTCAATAATTGCGCTTTGGTGATTTCGGTGATCATTTCGGCCAATTTTTTCTGTTGTAATTGAGTCCCAGCTATAGGTTTGTCAAATTGAATTCGTTCTTTGGCATAACGCAAAGCCGTGTCATAACAATCCATCGCTGCGCCAATAGCGCCCCAAGCAATACCAAAACGAGCCGAATCTAAACAGCCCAGCGGTGCTCCAAGTCCTGATTTGTTTGGTAATAAATTTTCTTTTGGAACCTTCACATTATCAAAAATCAATTCTCCAGTTGCCGATGCACGAAGCGACCATTTATTATGCGTTTCTGGAGTTGTAAAACCTGGCATTCCACGTTCGACAATCAATCCGTGGATTCTTCCTTCTTCATTTTTTGCCCAAACGATGGCAATATCGGCAAAAGGCGCATTCGAAATCCACATTTTGGCACCATTTAAAAGATAATGGTCGCCCATATCTTTGAAATTTGTAATCATACTTCCCGGATCAGAACCGTAATTAGGTTCGGTCAAACCAAAGCAACCCATAAATTCACCCGAAGCGAGTTTGGGTAAATATTTAATTCGTTGTTCCTCGTTTCCGTATTTCCAAATAGGATACATAACCAACGAAGATTGAACCGAAGCCGTGGAGCGAACACCGGAATCACCTCGTTCTATTTCTTGCATTATCAAACCATACGAAATTTGATCCAAACCTGCACCACCATATTCTTCAGGAATATAAGGGCCAAAAGCACCAATATCAGCCAAACCTTTGATGATTTGTTTTGGAAATTCCGCTTTTTGAGCAAAATCTTCTATGATTGGCGAAACCTCACGCTTGACCCATTCGCGTGCAGAATCTCGAATTAATTTATGTTCGTCCGTCAATAATTCGTCAAGGTTGTAATAATCTGGAGCCTGAAATAAGTCTGGTTTCATAATTCGAAAGTTTATTTCACAAATCTACACAAAGAAATATAACAAAACAATAGCGAAAAGTTATATCTGTAAAATTCAAAATATTTAAATTGACAACGTTGAGCGTTTGAAAAAATCTTTGTTTTTCTAAATATTTTCAGGTTTAGACCTAACAGGTTTTTAAAACCTGTTAGGTCTGTTTTTGAAAACTAAAGAAGTGATAAATGGATCTCCAGATTGGTGTTAAAATGATTTACCAAATCCACCATTCCGTTTAAATTGAGCGATTGCGGAAATGCGGCTTCTGTTCCCAAACCATAACCAATTCCTGCCCGGCCATAAGTGCCAAACGAGAAATTTTTGTTGGAAATAGTAGGAGATTGAGCCAACAATCCCAGTGTTAAAAACAAAGTCAAAAAGAGGGAGAAATTTGTTTTCATATTCTTGATGAGTTAGAGGAATTAAATGGAATGTTTTCGGACAAACTAAAATACGATTAAAACAGTAATTCTAGTGAATTTGCAAATTGCAAGGGATTTATATTATCGGGATTCTCCATTATTTAACACCAAAATTGAACAAATCTATTCCTAATTGGGAAACATTAAATCCTGAACTCCAAGAACTAGTTTCGTATGCAATGCCTGTTGAATATAGAAGGGCTTCGCTTTCGCCATCTCGAGGCATTCCCCGTTGCTCTGGTTCTTCTGAAATTTTAAAATCGTGATCTGACAATTGTTGTAAAAAAGGAAATGTTTTTGGATGTATTGAATTCAAGCAAGTTGATAAATGAAGAAAATAATCCCAATCAAAATTCCCGTCGATATATGATTTAAAAAGTTTAGCTAAAATTTTCGCTTTGTCTACAGTCAAAAATGAATCCGTGAAAATCATTATTTGCTCAGTGACTTTATTGCGATATTTTTCATCTGAATTAAATTCTGCTTTAAACTCATTTAATTTTTGTTGAGTTATATTTTGATTATGATATTCTTGTAAAAAGACAAAAAGTTTCTTGATAAAAAATCTTTCTTTAATACTATAACCGATTTTACCAACAGCATAAAGAGTCTTTATTATAGGAATCTCTTTTAAAATTCCATCTGCTAAAAAATCGTCTAATAAAAATTCTGAATAATCAACACTCAAATCAACTGAAGTGTTTACAATTTCATTCGATATCGTTTCGGTTAAGTTTGTTCCAGTTGTATTTTGCATTGTTTTTTTTGATTTAAAACAAATTTTGAATAAAATTTACGTTAACTACTTATTATAAGTAGTTTCAAATTTAAGAAATTATTTATTAATTAAAATCGAATTATCTAAAAAAGAGATTGTTCTAAAACAAAATTACATCTTCAAATAAAAATCCTTTGTCAAAGCGATGTATTCTGGAGTGTAAATATGTCGTGCGGTTTCGATGATTAATTCATCAATAGGGAAGTTGGTAATTTCATTTCGGCTGAAAGCCAAAAGACTGCGTTTAATTTCGGAGGTGGGAGTTCCTTTTACGCGGGTAAGTTGCAGGGGAAATAATTCGTATTCATTGGCTATAGCCAAGAAAGTTGACTCTTCTTTAAAAGGAATAATAACGGAGAAGATTCCGTTTTCAGAGAGTAATAAAGCGGCGGCTTCAATCAAATCTTCAAAAGGCATTGCATCTTGAAAACGCGCCAAATCGCGTTGTTCGTTGCTAGATTTATAATCTTCACTATAAAAAGGAGGATTGGAAACTATTAAATCGTACTCGTCTTCGGGTTCTTCGACAAATTCGTCCAAGCCAGCATGAAAACAAAACAAGCGGTCATTCCAAGGTGAATTTTCGAAATTGTCTGTTGCTTGTTCGTAAGCGTCTTCGTCAATTTCTAAAGCATCAATTTGCTCTGCTGAACTTCTTTGTGCCAACATCAAAGCAATGATTCCTGTTCCAGTTCCAATATCTAAAATGCTAAAAGGATTGTTTTCGATAGGAGCCCAAGCACCAAGCAAAACGCCATCGGTGCCAATTTTCATTGCACAACGGTCTTGTTCAACAGAAAATTGTTTGAATTGAAACATAAGATTTCAGATTGAAGATTAACGACTTTTGATTTCAGATTTTTCAAAAATTAAGCCATTAAGAAAATTAAGGGTTTTAAGAAAAAAACTTAATGAACCTTAATTTTCTTAATGGTTCAATTTTTTTTATTAAAGATACATTTCAATCAAGCCTTCCGGTAAATCCATAATGACTTTTTTGTTTTCTCGGTCAATTTTAACTAAGAAATGATCAATCATCGGGATTAGAATTTCTGCTCCGTCTTTGTTTAACACTTCAAAAAGAGGTTGCGCCGTAGTGTCATTGATGGATTGAATTTCTCCAACATATCCCAGACGTTTGTCTTCGACTTCAAAACCAATTACTTCGTGGAAGTAGAATTTGTTACCAGTAAGTTTTGGTAACATCTTTAAGGGAAGATATAAATCATTTCCGAGCAAAGCCTCGGCTTCTTCTTCGGTAGTTACATCTTCGAAACGAATTCTGAGGAAATCGTTTTTGTGCAATGAGCTAGTTTCAATAAAAAAAGGAACCAAGTGTTTGTTGCATTCAACAAACACTGATTCCAAGTTTTCGTATAACTCCGGTTCGTCTGTGTCTAAATAGGCTAGGACTTCCCCTTTGAAACTAAATTTTTTTGCGATTTTACCTAAATAGAAACAATCCTCTTTACGCATTTTCGCCTTTTAAAATTATGCTTCTGGTGTTTCTTCAGCAGCAGGAGCTTCTGTAGCTTCTTCAGCTTCAGCAACTACTTCTTCAGCAGCTACCTCTTCTTCAACAGCAGGAGTTGCAGCAGCAATAGCATCAGCTTCTGCTTGAGCAGCATCCGCCAAACGTTTTGCATTTACAGCTTGTTCTGCTTTCAAAGCTTTGGCTTTAGCATCAGCTTGCGCTTTTGTTAAACCTTCTTTTTTAGCATCAACTTTTCCAGCTTTAGCTTCTAACCAAGCAGCTAATTTTGCGTCAGCTTGTTCTTGTGTCAAAGCTCCTTTACGAATACCTCCATCAAGGTGGTGTTTCAATAAAGCTCCTTTGTAAGAAAGAATTGCTTTTGCGGTATCAGTTGGTTGAGCACCATTGTGCAACCATTTTACTGCGCTATCCAAGTTTAATTCGATAGTTGCAGGGTTTGTGTTTGGATTGTAAGTACCAATTTTTTCTAGGTATTTACCATCTCTTTTTGAGCGAGCATCAGCTGCTACAACCCAGTAAAACGGTTTTTGTTTTTTACCGTGTCTTTGTAATCTAATTTTTACTGACATAATCTAATGATTAAATTTTGAGGTACACGACCTCGATTAATTAAGGGTGCAAAGATACACTTTTTTTCAATATCTACTAATTCCATTTGTATTTTAATGATTGATAATGTATTATGTCGATTTTCGATGTGAATTTTCAGTTCGGTATCCTTTTTTAACTCAAAATGATATACTTTTGTGTAGATAAATTTCGATTATTATGAAAAAACAGTTGCTAATTTTATTTCTATTCATCTCTTTTATTTCTTGTACTGACGAGGTTAAATTTAACAATCCTGCCTTTGAAGGTCAGAAAGACAATGTATTTTGGAGAGCTGTTGATGTCAAAGCTTCTATTGGCACTGGAGGTTCGTTGACAATTGAAGCCTACACAAGGAATGAAGTTCTAACTTTGAAAACAACTTCTACCAATCCCGAAACGTATGATTTAGGGATAAGTGACTTAAATAAAGCTTCTTATGTTTTGAAAGAAGCTAATGAAACAATTACTTTTTCGACAGGATTTGAAATTGGAGAGGGAAGAATTGTGATTACGGAATATGACGCCATTAATAATACGGTTACTGGGACTTTTAAATTTAATGCGGAGAATATCTACAATAATCCATTGGCAGGACCAATCATGAATTTTCAATATGGACATTTTTATAAAGTGCCTATTTCTGTCTTGATAAATTAGTCACAATAAATACGAATAAGCACTTGATTTTAAATAAAAAAATCATAATTAAGCTAATGTGTAGTAGATTAGAAAAAAATAAGAGTACATTTGTCACAATTATACTAAATAAGTACATATGAATATTTTTGTTGGAAGTCTTCCGTTCAGTATTGAGGAAGCAGATTTAAGAGAGTCTTTCGAGGCTTACGGTGCAGTTGATTCTGTAAAAATTATTACTGATAAATTTACTGGAAGAAGTAAAGGATTCGGTTTTGTTGAAATGCCAAGTGATGAAGAAGCTCAAAAAGCAATTGATGAGTTAAACGGAGCGACTGTTCAAGGTCGTGCTATCGTAGTTAATAAGTCCGAGCCAAAACCAGAAGGTGAAAGAAGAAGTTTTAATAACAACCGTGGTGGAGATTCTCGCGGAGGTTATGGTGGTGGAAACAGCCGTGGTGGAGACAACCGTGGAGGTGGAGACAGAGGAAGATATTAATATTTTTTTCAATCATATAAAAAAAGGTGTCAATATAAATTGACACCTTTTTTGTTGTATTCTATTTGTGTAGAGACGTTGCATTGCAACGTCTCTAACACATAATTATTTTTACAAATTAGCCACCAACCAATCACCAACTTCACAAGTTGAATACGGTTTTGCTCCTTTTGCAACTAAATCTTCAGTAACGATTCCTTGCTCTAATGATTTGTTTACAACTGCTCTAATAGCTTCGGCTTCTTCTTTCAAACCAAAAGCATCTTCAAACATCATTGCTGCAGATAAAACAGTTGCTAATGGATTGGCAATGTTCAATCCTGTTGCTTGTGGATAAGACCCGTGAATTGGTTCGTACAATGATGTGTGCTCTCCTACTGAGGCTGATGGCATTAATCCCATAGAACCTGAAATTACAGAAGCTTCGTCAGTCAAAATATCTCCAAATAAATTTTCAGTAATTAATACATCATAAGAGTTAGGCCACTGAACCAAACGCATTGCAACAGCATCAACAAATTCGTAAGAAACAGTCACTTCTGGATAATCTTTTTCCATAGCTTGAACGGTTTCTCTCCACAAACGAGAAGTTTCTAAAACGTTGGCTTTGTCCACACAACACAATTTTTTGGAACGTGTCATTGCCAATTCGAAACCTTTTTTAGCTAAACGTTGTACTTCGGCTCTGGTGTAAACACAGTTGTCATACGCCGTTTCGCCACCGTCTTTTCTTCCTTTTTCACCAAAATAGATTCCTCCCGTTAGTTCTCTCAAGAAAACCAAATCAGTTCCTTCGATTCTTTCTCTTTTTAAAGGAGAATTGTCAATCAAAGATGGGAACGTAAAGGTTGGACGCACATTGGCAAACAAGCCTAATTTTTTACGCATCAACAACAATCCTTGCTCTGGACGAACTGGTGCAGATGGATCATTATCATATTTTGGGTGTCCGATTGCTCCAAACAAAACTGCATCGGCAGCCATACAGATTTCGTGAGTTTCGTCAGGATAAGGAACTCCAACGGCATCAATGGCGCAAGCTCCAGTAAGTGCTGGGGTCCAAGTGATTTCGTGATTGAATTTTTTGGCAATAGCATCCGAAACTTTTACAGCTTCATTTACAACTTCTGGTCCGATTCCGTCTCCGGCTAAAAGGGCAATATTAAATTTCATATATACTACTTTATTATTGAATTTTTTTAATTTTTATGGTTTATGATGCTACAATATTGAGCATTTTTTGAGTCGCTTTGATTGCAGCAACCGTTTGATCGGAATCCAATCCTCTGGTTTTAAATTCTTTCTTGCCATTGGTCCAAGTGATAATCGTTTCGCAAAGTGCATCCGAACTACTTCCTGGAGGAATTCGAACGGCGTAATCAATCAGTTTGGGCAATAACATCTTTTTGCTTTTATAAATTTTGGTCAAAGCATTCATAAATGCATCAAATTGTCCGTCTCCTTGAGCATTTTCTTCGATAATTTCCCCGTCGATTTTCAAACAAAGAGTTGTCGATGGTCGCATTCCTTTAGAGTGAACTAAGACATAAGACTCAATGACGATTTTGTCTTCATAGGTTTGGCTGTCCAATACATCCGAAATAATATACGGCAAATCTTCTTTGGTAACGGTTTCTTTTTTGTCGCCCAACTCAATAATTCTTTGGGTAACTAATTTCAAATCTTCCTGATTGAGCTGCAATCCTAATTCTTGAAGGTTTTTTTCGATATTGGCTTTACCCGATGTTTTTCCTAAGGCATATTTTCGCTTTCTGCCAAAACGTTCTGGGAGTAAATCGTTGAAATACAGATTGTTTTTATTGTCTCCATCAGCGTGAATTCCAGCTGTTTGAGTAAATACATTATCACCTACAATAGGCTTATTGGCAGGAATTCTATAGCCTGTAAAAGTCTCAACAAGTTTACTCACCGAGTACAAAGATGATTCCTTAATGTTGATTTTTACTTCGGGCAGAAAGTCATTTAATACCGCTACCACACTTTCTATTGGAGCATTTCCTGCACGTTCGCCCATTCCGTTAACAGTAACATGCAAGCCGTTGACACCTGCTTTTACGGCTTCCAAAACATTGGCAACGCTTAAATCGTAATCATTATGGGCGTGAAAATCAAAATGGATATTTGGATATCTTAACTTAATTTTAGAAATATATTCAAATGTTTGAGATGGAATTAGCACACCTAAAGTGTCTGGCAATAATATTCTTTTGATGGGTTGAGTGGCTAAAAAGTCTAAAAATTGAAACACATAATCTTGAGAATTTTTCATTCCGTTGCTCCAATCTTCTAAATAAATATTGGTTTCAATATCATTTTCTTTAGCCAAAGAAATAATTTCGGCAATTTCAGCAAAATGTTGTTCGGGCGTTTTTTTTAATTGATGCGTCAAATGATTCATTGAACCTTTGGTCAATAAATTTTGAACTTTCGTGCCCGCTTTTTTCATCCATTCAATAGAAATTCCTCCATCAACAAATGATAAAACCTCGATTCTATCACAATATCCTTTACTTTTTGCCCAAGCTGTGATGCCTTTTACGGCTTGAAATTCGCCTTCGCTTACACGTGCCGAAGCGATTTCTATTCTATCTATATGTAATTCTTCGAGCAACAATTGGGCAATGGTTAATTTTTCTGTCGCAGAAAACGAAACTCCCGAGGTTTGTTCCCCATCGCGAAGCGTCGTATCCATTATTTCAATTTTTCTTTTTTCCATTTTAAATTTGATGCTAAAGCAAAGTATACTACTTAATTTATTATTATTTTATTCCTCCAAATACGGAGAAACAGCTGTTTTTATGCAAAACATCTACAGTTGAAAATCCTATTTTTCTCATTAGATCCAATTGATACATCACTGATCTCGGCGTATCTTCTTTGTCTATATAAGCAAATACATTTTCTTGATAGGCTTTGCCGCCAATGCCTTCTAAATAATCAGCATATCGTTTCCACATTAATTTATTGATTGCAGGATTATCATGTAAAATCAAATCTGAAATCCAGAAACAACCGCCTTTTTTGAGACTTTTATATATTTTTGTAAAAACCGTTTCCCATTCTTCATCAGTTCGTAAATGGTGCATCGCTGCTCCTGTTACTACAATATCAAATGTTTCAGCGGGTAATTGCAAATTCAAAAAATCAGTTTGAATAGTTGAAATTTTCCCTTGTGAAACTTTGGTAATTCGTTCTTTAGCTTTGTCCAACATTGGCGAGCTTAAATCGACCAATGTGCAGTCTAAATCCGGAATCAAATCGAGTAATTTAAGCGTAAAATTTCCTGCACCGCAACCCAAATCTAATACTGATTTTGCATTCGGGCAAACCGAAGCAGCAATTTGAGTTAATAATTCTAAATTTAAGGCCGCATCAACAGTGCTTATTTGACCTGTTTCTAGATTTGAAAAACGTTCCACATCATTATCAAAACGCTGTTGAATTTCTAATAAAGTAGATTTCATTTTATATTTTTTTATTCTCGAAAATCATCTCAAAATGTTCCACAATTGGAAACGGATTATAATAATGATGAAGCAATTTTTTCCATTCTAAATAGTCTTCTGATTGTCTAAATCCAATAGTGTGGTCTTCTAATTTATCCCAATCAACCAGTAAAATGTATTTGTTTTCTTGTTCCATACACTTTCGTAAACTATGTCCAGAATACCCTTGAATTGAATTTATATATTGACTCGCAATTTTAAAGTCGTTTTCAAATTGTTTTTCTTCTCCTTTTTTCACAAAAAGGGTGGCTACTTCTAGAATCATAATTTTGTTTTTAAATCTCAAAGGTTTTTTTTAAACCTTTGAGATTTGGTTTCATCAAAAGCTTATTTCTTAATAAGGCAATTGATCAGCGAAGCCTACAATTTCTTCTTTAATGTTTTGTAAATAATCGATATCATCAAAACCATTGATCATATTGTTCTTTTTGTATCCGTTGATATCAAAAGATTCTTTTTGTCCAGTAGCCAATAAAGTAATAGTTTGCTCTGGCAAATTGATTTCCAATTGTGTGTTTGGATCTGCTTCGATTGCTTTGAAAATAGTTTCAGCAAATTCAGGGCTGATTTGTACTGGCAAAACACCAATGTTCAAACAGTTTCCTTTGAAAATATCTGCAAAGAAACTAGAAACTACAGCACGGAATCCGTAATCGTAAACCGCCCAAGCAGCGTGCTCACGAGAAGAACCTGAACCGAAATTTTTTCCTCCAACAAGGATTTTTCCGCTGTATGTTTTATCGTTTAATACGAAATCTGCTTTTGGAGTATCGTCTCCATTGTATCTCCAGTCACGGAAAAGGTTGTCTCCAAAACCTTCGCGTTTCGTAGCTTTCAAGAAACGAGCTGGGATGATTTGATCGGTATCTACGTTTTCTATTGGTAACGGCACTGCGCTACTCGTAAGGATATTAAATTTATCGTATGCCATTTTTTTTTAGATTTCAGATTTCAGGTTTCAGATTTCAGGTTTCTTGCGTAGAAAATAGAATCTTAAAAACTAAAACATTTTATTAATTTTTTGATATTGTTATTGTCATTGAAATTGACATTCAATTAAAGCAAATCTCTAGGGTCAGTCAATTTTCCAGTAACTGCTGCTGCTGCTGCCATAATTGGCGAAGCTAACATTGTTCTTGAACCTGGGCCTTGACGCCCTTCGAAATTTCTGTTGGAGGTACTCACTGCATATTTACCAGCAGGAACTTTATCATCATTCATAGCCAAACAAGCCGAACAACCTGGCTGACGCAATACGAAACCAGCTTCAGTAAGAATATCCAAAAGACCTTCTTCTTTGATTTGTGCTTCAACAACGTGTGAACCTGGAACCAACCAAGCGGTAACGTTATCTGCTTTTTTTCTTCCTTTCACGATTTCAGCAAAAGCTCTAAAATCTTCGATACGACCATTGGTACAACTTCCCAAGAAAACGTAGTCGATTGGTTTTCCTATCATTACATCGTCTTCGTGGAAGCCCATATAAGCCAAAGATTTTTTATAGGTTTCCTCGCCACCTTCTACTTGGTCAGCACTTGGAATATGTTTCGAGATGCCAATTCCCATTCCAGGATTAGTTCCGTAAGTTATCATTGGTTCTATGTCAGCGGCATCGATGTTTAATTCAGCATCGAAAACGGCATCAGCATCGGTTTTTAAAGTTTTCCAATATTCTACTGCTTTTGTCCAAGCTTCTCCTTTTGGTGCGTACAAACGACCTTCCAAGAAATCAAACGTTTTTTGGTCAGGAGCAATCATTCCTCCACGAGCACCCATTTCGATAGAAAGATTACAAACGGTCATACGACCTTCCATAGACATTTCTTCAAAAACATTTCCAGCGTATTCAACAAAATATCCTGTTCCTCCAGAAGTAGTCAGTTTTGAAATGATATACAAAGCCACATCCTTTGGCCCAACACCTTTGCTCAAAGTTCCGTTTACGTTGATACGCATTTTTTTAGGTTTCGGTTGCATAATACATTGCGTAGCCAAAACCATTTCCACTTCAGAGGTTCCGATACCAAAAGCAATCGCTCCAAATGCACCGTGAGTTGAAGTATGTGAATCACCACAAACAATAGTGGCACCTGGCAAAGTAATTCCGTTTTCAGGTCCTACTACGTGAACGATACCATTTTTTTGGTGACCTAATCCCCAGTGAGAAATACCATATTCAGCTGCGTTATCTTCTAATGCTTTCAATTGATTAGCAGATAAAGCATCAGCAACAGGTAAGTGTTGGTTTATGGTTGGTGTGTTGTGATCGGCAGTGGCAAAAGTGCGCTCAGGATATAAAACCTTTATGCCTCTTCCTTTTAAACCTAAAAAAGCAACAGGACTTGTAACTTCGTGAATGAAATGACGGTCAATAAAAAACACGTCTGGTCCATCTTCAATTTTACGCACCACGTGCGAATCCCATACTTTGTCGAATAATGTAGTACTCATTTTTAACTATTTTTTTAAGTGTAATTTTTTTTACAGCCCTAAATAAAGGGGCATAATTATAACAATGGGAGCAAATTTATAAAAAGAATTAAAAGTGTCAATTATACTATTTACTTATATACGATACCCAAAGTCAATTTTAAGATGCTTAAGCAGTTCTTACGAATCTTAGTCATTTGGAAACTGCTTTTAAATTTCGACTTTAATTCTTTTTTAATGTTGTTTCCAATGCGTGAAAATTGTTTTTAATTTTTTGCAAATTTATCTCTATTTTGTTGTAAATAAGCCAGTTTGTGGCTGTAAAATGTAACAAAACAAATAAAAATAGTAATAATTTTCAAAGTTTAGCCTTTCTGTTTGTTGCAAAATAAAATGCATTTTTGCTTTTTTGCGGCTGAAATTAGAATTAATAAGTCGTATTTAAAAGTAATTTTTTTGATAAAATACTACGACATCCAAGAAATGGATTTTTGGGTTTTTTTGTGAATTTTGGAATAAATAATTTGCGGATTGGTTTAAAGAAAACAATTTCGTTTTTCATTTTAAAGGAATTTATTGTTGATAACTTACATGCTTTTTTCGTCTAAAAAATTCTAAATTTGGAAACTGCTAAATCTAATTTCAGGCAATTGCAAACACTTCAAAAACAATTATGTACTTAATATTCGATACCGAAACCACAGGTTTGCCCAAGCGTTGGGGCGCTCCCATTTCTGACACGGACAACTGGCCAAGATGTATCCAAATCGCTTGGCAGCTCCATGACGATATGGGAAGAGTCATCGAGCATCAGGATTATTTAGTCAAGCCCGAAGGATTCAATATTCCGTATGATGCCGAGAGAATTCATGGTATTTCTACTGAATTAGCCCAAGCCGAAGGAATTTCGCTGGCCGAAGTTTTAGAAAAATTCAACATTGCTTTAGGCAAAGCCAAATTTATTGTGGGTCAAAATTTAGGTTTTGACGTCAATATTATGGGTTGCGAATTTTATAGAATGGGAGTCGATTCTCCAATGAGTTCGATGCCAATTCTGGACACTTGTACCGAAGTTACTGCCTCTTTATTGAAATTGCCCGGAGGTCGTGGAGGTAAATTCAAACTCCCTACTTTAACCGAATTGCATCAATACCTTTTCAACAAACCTTTTGCGGAAGCACACAATGCCACTGCCGATGTTGAGGCAACAACACGTTGCTTTTTCGAATTGATTCGTACAGGAGTTTTTACTAAACAAGAACTCGAAGTCGAGCAGGAATATTTCGAGGATTTTCAACTCAAAAATCCTAGAGAAATTCAACTTATCGGATTGCAGCACATCAATTTAAAGGAAGCATCCGATAAAATTCGCCAGAAATTAGGCGGTCAGCAAACCGCAACCATTTCTAAACAAGAGCTTTCAGAGAATAAAGAAACTTTAGTCGATGCTCAATTCGTGCATTTGCACAATCATACTCAGTTTTCGGTTTTGCAATCCACTATTAGTATTCCGGCCTTGGTTAAAGCGGCTGCACAACAAAAAATGCCTGCTGTGGCGATGACGGATCACGCCAATTTGATGGGAGCATTTCACTTTGTTCGTGACATTTTATACCACAACAAAGCGGCTGAAACCAAAAACAAAGAAGCCATTGAAAAAGGCGAAGAACCAACCGAGGTTCCGATGAAACCTATTGTGGGTTGTGAATTTTTTGTTTGTGAAGACCACAAAAATAAGTCGGTAAAAGACAATGGATATCAAATTGTGTTGCTGGCAAAGAACAAAAAAGGCTATCATAATTTGGCCAAAATGTCTTCTATTGCACACACTGAAGGGTTTTATTATGTACCAAGAATAGACCGAAAAATTATTCAGCAGTATAAAGAAGACATTATTGTTTTGTCGGGAAATCTATATGGGGAAATTCCGAGTAAGATTTTAAATCTGGGCGAAAACCAAGCTGAAGAAGCCTTGATTTGGTGGAAAAAGGAGTTTCAAGACGATTTTTATATTGAGGTGATGCGTCACAATCAAGAAGATGAAAACCGTGTGAACGAGGGTTTGATTGCCTTGGCAAGAAAGCACGAGGTCAAAATTGTGGCGACTAATAATACTTTTTATATTGATAAAGACAATGCTAATGCGCACGATATTTTATTGTGTGTAAAAGAAGGAGAGAAGCAAACTACTCCAATTGGACGTGGTCGAGGCTATCGTTTTGGATTACCCAATCAAGAATATTATTTCAAGTCGGGCGATGAGATGAAGCAGTTGTTTAACAATCTGCCTGAAGCAATTTTGAACATTGCAGAGATTGTTGATAAGATAGAAATTTACAATTTGGCTCGTGAAGTTTTGCTTCCAAAGTTTGAAATTCCAGCCGAGTTTGTCGATCCAGAAGACGCTGTTGATGGGGGAGTTCGAGGAGAAAATGCGTATTTAAACTATCTCACTTTCGAAGGGGCAAAGAATCGATACAAGGAAATTACGCCAGAAATTCAAGAAAGATTGGATTTCGAATTGCTGACAATAAAAAATTCAGGATATCCGGGATACTTTTTGATTGTACAAGATTTCATTGCCGAAGCTCGAAAAATGGGAGTTTCTGTTGGACCTGGAAGGGGTTCAGCAGCAGGTTCGGTGGTGGCTTATTGTTTGAAAATCACCAATATCGACCCATTGATGTACAACCTGCTTTTTGAGCGTTTCCTGAATCCAGATAGAGTTTCTCTTCCCGATATTGATATTGATTTTGATGATGAAGGACGCAGTAGCGTAATGGATTATGTGATTCGAAAGTACGGACAGAAACAAGTAGCTCAAATTATCACCTACGGAAAAATGGCGACCAAATCAGCTATTCGTGATACTGCTCGTGTATTGGATTTGCCGTTATTCGAAGCCGATAAAATTGCTAAATTAATTCCTGGAATGATGCCTTCTAAATGGAATTTAGCTCGGTTTTTGAACGAAAAAGAAGATCTTATCAAAAAAACTGTTCGTCCTGAAGAATTCGAAAAAATAAAAGAATTAATCGCTTTGGCCAATGAAGATGATTTGAGTGGAGAAACCATCCAACAAGCCAAAGTTTTAGAAGGAAATTTAAGAAATACAGGTATTCACGCTTGTGGTGTGATTATTACGCCAAGCGATATTACCGATTTTGTTCCAGTTTCAACGGCCAAAGATTCGGATTTGTTTGTCACTCAATTCGACAACTCGGTCGTGGAAAGTGCTGGTTTATTGAAGATGGACTTCTTGGGTTTGAAAACCCTAACTTTAATTAAAGATACGGTAAAATTAGTAAAATATAGAAGCAATATCGACCTGAATCCCGATGAATTTCCGATAGATGATGCCAAAACGTATGAGCTTTTTCAACGAGGAGAAACGGTTGGTATTTTTCAATATGAAAGTGCCGGAATGCAAAAATATATGAAGGAATTGAAGCCTACGGTTTTTCCTGATTTGATTGCCATGAACGCCTTGTATCGTCCAGGACCAATTGCTTATATTCCGAGTTTCATTAAGCGTAAAAACGGAGAAGAACCCATTGTGTATGACCTTGACGATTGTGAAGAATTGCTAAAAGATACTTACGGAATTACCGTTTACCAAGAACAGGTAATGCTTTTGTCCCAAAAACTGGCGAATTTTTCCAAAGGTGATGCCGATGTATTGCGTAAAGCGATGGGGAAAAAGATGATAGATGTTTTGGCTAAAATGGAGCCAAAATTCATCTCACAAGCCATGGCAAAAGGTCACGCTAAGGATAAATTAGAAAAAATTTGGAACGACTGGAAGGCCTTTGCCGAATACGCTTTCAACAAATCGCACTCTACTTGTTATGCTTGGATTGCCTACCAAACGGCCTATTTGAAAGCCAATTATCCAGCCGAATATATGGCGGCGGTTTTGTCGAATAATATGAGTGACATCAAGCAAGTTTCCTTTTTTATGGAAGAATGCAAGCGAATGGGATTGAAAGTTTTGGGACCAGATGTAAACGAGTCGTTTTATAAATTTACAGTAAATGATGAGTATGCGGTTCGTTTTGGGATGGGAGCCGTAAAAGGAGTGGGTTCTGGAGCTGTTGCAACCATTGTCGAAAACAGAAAAAAAGGAAAGTACAAATCGATTTTTGATTTAACCAAACGTATTGATTTGCGTGCTGCCAACAAAAAAGCATTAGAGAATTTAGCTTTGGCTGGTGGTTTCGATTCGTTTGGAAACACAACTCGAGCCCAATATTTTCATGATGATGGCGATGGAATTACCTTTTATGAAAAAGCCATTCGATATGGAGCGAAATTTCAAGAAAATGAAAATTCATCGCAGGTGAGTTTGTTTGGTGAAACAAGCGATGTTCAAATTGCTGAACCTGTAGTGCCGCCTTGCGAGGATTGGAGCACGATGGAAAAACTCGCCAAAGAGAAGGAAGTTGTTGGGATTTATATTTCGGGACATCCATTAGATGATTTTAAATATGAGATGAAATATTTTTGTAATTCGAAGTTGGAATCTTTGAAAGATTTGAATCAGTTTGTGAATAAAAGCCTAACTTTTGGAGGAATAATTAGCAATGTGCAACACCGAATTGCCAAAAATGGAAAAGGCTGGGCGATATTTAATCTCGAAGGATACGATGAAAGTTATGAGTTCAAAATTTTTGGCGAAGAATACATTAAAAACCGTCATTATTTGATTCCAAATAGTTTTACCTATATAAAAGTATTAGTAAAAGAAGGTTGGCCAGATAAAGAAACTGGAAAAAAAGGAGATCCAAAGATTCAATTCTCGGAATTCAAAATGTTGCAAGATGTGTTCGATAATTTTGCTAAAAAATTGTCTATTTTACTAGATATAAAAGATTTGAGTCAAGATTTTATTTCCAAATTAAATGCCATTTTCCAGGCCAATAAAGGAAATAATTCAGTAGTTTTTGATGTTGTTGAGCTTGAAATGGTGCAGAAATCAGTAGAAATTGTTCCTGAAACTATAAAGTTTGAACCAACAAAAGATATTGCCTTATTCGAAGATGAAATTTCAGACGAAACCGTAATTTTTTCAGATGAATTCTCAGAAGAAGATGAACTGATTATGGAAGAATCTATTGCTGAACCAGAATCTTCTAGATTAGAAACTAAAACAATCACTCGGATATCAATGCCAAGTCGAAAATTGAAAATCAAGATTTCGAATGAGCTTTTGGTTGAATTGGAGAAAATGGATGTGAATTTTAAATTGAATTAAATGGTTTAACCTATTTCAAAGTTGGAATTTAGAATCTTTGTCGAGATTAAAAAACTTTGGTATAAGTTAACAAACGAAAATTAAATATATTAATTAATGAGCATTACTTCTTTTTTAGAAAAATTAAAAAAATCACCAAACGCAATTTCATTTCCGGAAACCATCGCTGTGATTGAAGAAAATTACGATTTTACTCCAACGGCTTTCGATAATGGAATGCAACACAATGAAATTGGACAAAATTCAGGTTCTTGTAAATTGTTTGCTTTTGCCCAATTGCAAAACTTATCTCAATCCGAAACGTTAGCTTGTTTTGGAGCTTATTATTTTGATGAAGTATTGGGAGATCCAGCCGGAACCAATCACCAAAACATTCGTAATTTCATCAATTTAGGATGGGATGGAATTAAATTTGAAGGAACTGCTTTGGTGTTGAAAGCTTAATTTTTTAGCCACAGATGACACAAATTGAATGGATAAACACGGATTTTTCAAAGTATTTTATTTCTAACTATCTGTGAAAATCAATTGAATCCTTGTCATCTGTGTCCTAGATTTATACTTCGAGATCTACAAACGAAAAAGCATTACCACTAAACAAACCTTTATCAGATAATTTTAAATCGGGAATTACCAATAAAGCCATAAACGAAAGTGTCATAAAAGGTGCTTTCAAATCACTTCCTAAACTCTTTGCCATAGCATCAATTTCTTGGTATAATTTTCCGGTTTCCCAGCCGTTTTTGTCACTCATAATTCCGGCAACAGGCAAGGGCAACATTTTATTTTGGGAACTATTTACAGCACAAACTCCACCCCTATTTTTAATAATTAAGTTGACGGCATTGCAAATTTCTTCATCAGATGTTCCCACGACTACAATATTATGACAATCGTGAGCTACTGAACTGGCAATAGCCCCTTTTTTTAAACCAAAATTCTTGATGAAAGCAATGGCTGGTTTTGTATCTTGATAACGATTCACAACTGCCATTTTCAGGATGTCATTTTCGGTATCCGAAACTATTTTTCCATCAACGATTAAGGAGTTATGATGAATTTCATTCGTAATCAATTGTCCTTCCAAAGCTTCAATTACTCTTATTTTTGAGCCTTTTGCAGAAACTTCAAAATCAACGATTTCCTTTGAAGTAATATTGAAATTATTGGGAGTTTCGAATGGAACATGTTTAACAAAAGACTCGCCATTTTCGGCAACTAATTCTCCATTGATGTAGGTTTGTTTCACTTTGAAATCAACTAAATCTTCGACCACGATAAAATCGGCGGCATCGTTTTCTTTCAATAATCCCACGTTCATTTTGTAATGATTTATGGGATTGATGCAAGCCGCTTGTAGAATTTTGTAAATGTCAATTCCTTTGGCGACAGCACGAGCACAAAGTAAATTAATATGACCGACAATCAAATCGTCAGGATGTTTGTCATCGGAACAAAACATCATGTTTTCGTAATTTTCGGGAAGCAAATCGATGAGTGCTTCAAAGTTTTTGGCGGCACTTCCTTCGCGAATGAGGACTTTCATTCCTAAGGATAATTTTTCTTCGGCTTCTTCAAAAGTGAAGCATTCGTGGTCGGTCGAAATTCCTGCAGAAATGTATTTTTTTATTGGTTCGCCTCGTAATCCTGGAGCGTGGCCATCAATGGGTTTATTAAAATGTTTTGCCCATTCTATTTTCTTCAAAACTTCGGCATCGTCAAATAAAACGCCAGGATAATTCATCATTTCGGACAAATAATAAATGTCAGGCGAAGCCATTAATTCCTTGATTCCATCTGAATCGATTGTCGCTCCGGCAGTTTCGAAAGTAGTGGCGGGAACACAAGATGGTGCGCCAAAATGAAATTTCAATGGCACTTTTTTGCTGTTTTCAATCATATAATAAACGCCTGTCGAACCCAGAACATTCGCAATTTCGTGTGGGTCGGAAATTGTGGCCACCGTTCCGTGGAGCACAGCAATTTTGGCAAACTCTGAAGGCACCAGCATCGAACTTTCGATATGAATGTGGGAATCGATAAATCCAGGCATAATGTAGTGTTGAACCTGATGGTTTTTCTCTATTATGGAAGTGATTTTTCCGTTTTCGACAGTGATTTCGCCAGCATAAATGCGACGGTTTTGGATGTCAACAATTTGTCCTTGAATTTGCATTTTGGGTTGATTTTAAATAATAATCAAAAGTACAATCTTTTGATTTAGCTCCTGAAATTTTTATCGCAAATTCGCGAATTTAGTTGTTCGATATTTTGTGAAATTTGCGAATTTTCGGTTAATTTTTTTTGAGACTTATTTCTTTAGTGATTTTAAACTAAATTTGTGGGAGTACAAAAAACAATTCGTAATTCTCAATTCTAAATTTAATATGCGCTGGACCATCAAACCAAAACCTTCGGAAGAAAAGGTAAAATTACTTGCTGAAGCTTTGAATGTCGAGGAATTTGTGGCAACGCTTTTGGTGCAACGAGGTATTGAAACTTTCGAACAAGCCCGACAATTTTTTCGTCCAACTTTAAATGATTTGCACAATCCTTATCTGATGAAAGATATGGATAAAGCGGTCGAACGCATTGAATTAGCAATTGAAAACGGCGAAAATATTCTTGTTTTTGGCGATTATGATGTTGATGGAACAACAGCTGTTTCTTTAGTTTCATCTTATCTGAAAACTTATTATCCAAATGTTGCGACTTATATTCCCGATCGGTATGACGAAGGTTATGGTATTTCTTTCAAAGGAATAGACTTTGCTGATGACAATGGTTTTTCGCTTATAATTGCTTTGGATTGTGGCATAAAATCCATTGATCATATCGCTTACGCCAATGCTAGAAACATCGATTTCATCATTTGCGATCACCATAGACCGGGAGAATTTTTGCCAGAAGCGGTTGCGGTTTTGGATCCAAAAAGAGAAGATTGCACTTATCCCTATGATGAATTATGTGGTTGTGGCATTGGTTTCAAATTGATTCAAGCATTGGGTGAAAACCGAAATCAAACCATCGAAGATTTGACTTCTTATCTGGATTTAGTCGCTACGGCAATTGCTGCTGATATCGTTCCAATGACGGGTGAAAATCGTGTTTTAGCTTATTTTGGTTTGCAAGTTATTAACTCTGATCCGAGACCGGGATTTAAAGCTTTGATATATCAAATTAAGAAGAAAACCTTAGATATTACTGATGTTGTTTTTATCATCGCACCCAGAATTAATGCAGCTGGACGAATCAAACACGGGAATCACGCTGTGGAATTATTGACGGAATTTGATTTTGAACAAGCACAACAATTTGCATCCGAAATTGAAGCCTATAATTCCGAAAGAAAAGATTTGGACAAGCAAATTACCAAAGAAGCACTGAGTCAAATTATAGAAAATAACGAAGAAAAACGATTTACATCGGTGGTTTTTCAGGAGGATTGGCACAAAGGTGTTATAGGAATTGTAGCTTCACGATTGATAGAAACCTATTATCGTCCGACCTTGGTTTTTACTAAAAGTGGCGATAAATATGCGGCTTCAGCACGTTCGGTAAAAGGCTTTGATGTTTATAATGCATTGGAAGCTTGTTCGGAACATTTGGAGCAATTTGGTGGACATATGTATGCGGCTGGAATGACTTTATTGGAAGAAAATTATTTGGCATTCAAAAACGCTTTCGAAAAAGTAGTGGAAGAAACCATTCATCCCGATATGTTGATTCCAGAAATTTCGATTGATGCCGAAATCAATTTATCGGACATCACTCCAAAACTGACTCGGATTTTAAAACAATTCGAACCTTTTGGACCACAAAATATGACACCTGTTTTCTTAACTAAAAATGTGAAAGACACAGGTTATGCCCAAAAATTGGGAGCCGATGAAGAACATTTAAAACTTTTTGTACGCCAAAATAATTCCGAGGGAATGGCGGCCATTGGTTTTGGATTAGGAAATAAAATGGAATTGACAGCGAATAAAAAGTCGTTCGAAGCGGTGTATTGCATAGATGAAAATGAATGGAATGGCAAAACATCTATCCAATTGCGGTTGAAAGATATTAAGTAGAAAGTATGAAAGTTAAAGTAAAAGATGCCTACGCAGCCTTGCGTTTTAGAGAATTCAATATGTTTTTGTTGCTGCGATTTGCCATGGTTTTTGCTTGGTCAATGCAATTTATAATCATCGAATGGGAAGTGTATAGTTTGACCAAAAGTGCACTGTCGTTAGGGATGATAGGACTAATGGAAGTAATTCCAGCTATCGGGATGGCTTTGTTTGCCGGACACATTGTCGATCAAAAGGAAAAAAAAGGAATGCTTTTGAAATGTATTCTAGGATTTTCCATCATTAGTTTTGGCTTGTTTTTATTGACGTGGCCAAAAATAGTAAGCGATTGGTCAACAGATACTATTTTATATTCTATTTATTTTTTGGTTTTTATAGGAGGATTGGTTCGTGCGTTTTTAGGACCAACCATTTTTTCGTTGATGTCCTTAATTGTTCCTAAAAAAGCCTATCCAAACGCAGCTACTTGGAGTAGTTCGGTTTGGCAAATAGGTTCCGTTGTAGGCCCGGCAGTTGCAGGATTTTCAATTACTTGGATAGGTGTACATTGGTCGATGTGGACTATTTTTGCTTGTTCTATTTTTGCTTTGTTGATTTTGACACAGATTTCTAAAAAGCCTATTTTGAATCCAAAAATCGGAGAACCTGTGATGGAAAGTTTGAAGGGAGGCTTGAAATTTGTTTATACTAATAAGTCCATTTTAGGAGCTTTAACGCTTGATATGGTGGCTGTTCTTTTTGGAGGTGCAGTGGCACTTTTGCCCATTTTTGCTCAAGATATTTTGAAAGTAGGCCCTGAAGGTTTTGGAATTTTAAGAGCTGCGCCGGCAGTTGGTGCTTTGTTGACGATGTTTGTTTCGGCCCATTTGCCTTTTTATAAAAATGCAGGGATTAAGCTTTTGGCAGCCATTTTTGGCTTTGGTGTTTGTATTATTGTTTTCGGACTTTCCACTTGGTTTTGGTTGTCGGTTTTTGCTTTGTTTATGAGTGGTGTTACCGATGGAATTTCAGTAGTGATTCGTCAAACGATTTTACAACTCAAAACTCCAGACTCAATGAGAGGTCGAGTGGCGGCTGTAAATTCAATTTTTGTTGGTTCTTCTAATGAGTTAGGTGCTTTCGAAAGTGGGTTGACTGCCAAATTGATGGGAACAGTTACTGCGGTAGTTTTTGGCGGAAGCATGACGCTTTTAATCGTAGTTTTTACAGGAATTAAATTGCCCGGATTTAGAACTCTGGATTTGCAAAAAGATTTGGAGGAACACGAAAATCATAAATAATTGAAAGCGAGATTAAATAAAGCAAAAGAGAAAACCACGGCACTTTTAAAGCAAGGTTTAACCCCAAAGGAATTGAGTCAGAGCATTATTGTATCTGGATTAATTTCGACCATCCCCATTCTTGGAATCAGTACTTTTATGATAACCACGGTTTCTCTCAAGCGAAAATTGAATCTTCCCGTAATGATTTCGTTAAGTTATTTGATGTGGCCAGTTCAAATTTTATTGATAATTCCTTTTATACGAGTGGGCGAATTTATTTTTTCAGTTCCTCGACATCATCATACGGTCGAAGAAATTATTAGTTCTTTTCAAAGCAGTTTTTTCCAAACCCTGAGTCAGCTTTCCTTTGAATTGCTTTGTGGTTTGGGCGGATGGTTGTTTACGGCAGTTCCTATTGCTGTTGTGATTTATTGGGTATCGCTTTTGTTTTTGAAAGAGAAAGTTGCCTAATATAAGCTCTTATGGTCTTAATGTTTTATGAATTAAAAAAGAGGCAAAATACAATCTTATTACTGCTGGGTAATATATCTCTTTTAAATTATTTTAGAACCGAACGGAGTTCTTTGCGGTACTGTGAAGCACTCTTGCCGGTAAATTCTTGAAAGGTTTTATTGAAATAGCTAAAATTATTGAATCCGCTTTCGAAACAAATTTCCGTAATACTTATGGGTTTTTCCGCCAATAGTTTCGATGCGTGAACTAAACGGTATTCATTAACAAACTTAGTAAACGTTTTTTTTGTTATTTTTTTAAAATACCGACATAAAGATGGAACCGTCATACTCACCAAATCCGCCACTTCTTCTAGCGTAATTTGTTCTTGGAAATTATCTTTCACATAATTAAAAATTGTGTTGATTTTGTCATTATCCTGCATTTGCAAATCCATCGAAAATCCTTCGGCATTCAAAACTTTAAATTCTGTAGCTTCTTCAAGTTCATTTAAAATTGAAAGCAGTGTCAGCAATCTTTCAAATGGCAATTGGTCTGCTATAGTTTCTAATTTGCTTCCAATTCTTTTTTTGGTCTCTCCAATAAAGACAAGTCCGGCTTTGGCTCTATTGAAAAGGTGGTTGATGTTTTTCATTTCTGTTATTCCAAAAAAATCGCTACCGAGGAAGTCGGGTTTCATTTGGATTACCGTTTCTTTTGTATTTCCAGTTTTTTCATCGGTAAAACCGCAATGGGGCAAATTACTTCCTATAAGTATAAGACTTCCGCTGGTGTAATAGGAGATGTGGCTACCCACTTGTCGTTTGCCTGAGCCTCCATTTACATATACCAATTCGATTTCAGGATGGTAATGCCAAAAGTGAGCATTGCTATTATTATTATTATCTACATATTGTGTCAAAGTAAAAGAACTTCCAAACGATGGCTCTAGGATTTCTAAAGCTGGGAGTATGTTTTTCATCATGTTGCTATTTAGAATCAATACAAAATTAACCTAAATTAACACATAATTACCAATTTTAACCTATTTCGTTTTCGTAAAAGGTAATATAATATACAAATAAGAAAATAGAGTGTTGTTATGCATCAAATGACTCCAATATCTTTGTCAAACAAAATCATTATAAATCTAAAAATTAAAATTATGAAAAATTTATTTAAATTTAGTTTAGTGTTGGGAGTAGCATTATTAACTATGAACGTACAGGCTAGTGATATTGATTTTTCGCTAGGTGTTAAAAAAGAGAAAGGAAAAGTAATTACTTTTGTATTTAATGAGACAAATAAATTGGACTTGTCTATTTATGACGTAGAAGGCAAAATGATTCACACAGAAAAGGTGGATTCTCAAACTTTTATCAACAGAACCTATGATTTGAATGCTTTGCCAGAAGGTATTTATTATTTGATTGCTGAATCGGAGTTTAAAATTTCTAAATATAAAATTTCGGTTGTAGGAACAACAGCTAGGTTGTTGGAAACTCCAATTTCAGAGGAATTTAAACCAGTCTATACTGAAAAAGAGGGTTTATTAAAATTAAGTTACTTAAATTTGGATAAATCTGCAACTTTTGTTAAAATTTATGACAATCAAGACAATGTAGTTTATGAAAGTGGTAAGTTGATGGATCAAAATATAGCTAAGACTTTTGATGTTTACAACATTCAAAACGAAGCCTACACTTTTGTGGTTACAAATAACAACAAGACCTACACAAAAACATTTTATAAAAGATAGTAAGTCAACAAATTTTTTTATTAGAAGCAGCTCTTTTTGGGAGCTGCTTTTTTGTTTCTATAAGTTTCCTAAGATTTTATCCATAACCCAACTGGTGTGTGAAGCTGTTAAACCATTCGAAGGATGTACACTATTTCCCAAAAGATGTTCCCGAATTCGTTCTACGTGATGCAATTGCACGTTTTCTGGATGCTCTATTAAAAGTTCGGTTTTGCCCTCTTGATTAGAAAGAATAATTGCATCATTTTCGAATATAGAAAAGGTTATTTTGCCTTTGCTTCCAGTAATTTCAACAATATCCTCTCGACTATTACTTCCAAAGTTCCAGTTTCCATTTCCAGTGATTCCAGATTCGTGAAGCCAACAAGCTGAGATAGCATCTTTGGCGGAATACAATCCTTGTTGGTTCAAACTAAAACCAGAGACTTCTTTTATATTTCCTAAAAGATGAATGAACAAATCCAAGCCGTGACTTGCCAAATCATCAAAATAACCTCCAGGAGCTACTTTGGCATCCGTACGCCAATTATATTCTCCCGATAAATCTTGGTCTGAAGCTGGTTTGGTCAAATTCCATCGAATAGATCGCACTTCTCCAATTTCATTACTGTCCAACCAAGTTTTTATTTGCTCGAAACGAGGCAAAGTTCGTCTGTAATAAGCCGTGAACAAAGGAATTGTTGCAGTTTTAAAAGCTTCGTAAATTTCGAGACTTTCTTTGTAACTTGGTGCCAATGGTTTTTCGATACAGCAAATTTTACCGGCCGAGGCTACTTTTAAACCATAAAAATGATGCGTATCTGGTGGAGTGGCAATATAAATGGCGTCAATTTCGGGATCATTAATTAAAGCATCTGCATCCGAGTAATATTTACTGATATTGTGTCTTTTAGCATAATCGGCTGCTTTTTGGGCATCTCTTCGCATTACTGCTTCGATTTTGAAACCTGTAGTTTTTTGATACGCTGGACCGCTTTTTAGTTCGGTAACGTTGCCACATCCCAAGATTCCCCAACGGATTTTTTTTGTGTTTTCAGTGTTGTTTGACATTTCAATTAATTTAAAAAACTAAAGATTTAAATAGTAAAGTTTCAGCGTATCTAGGAAGAAAAATATTTATCCCATTAACAATGGTTTTTCAGATTGTGAATTACGGGATAAATTTTGGTTGTTTTAAATTATTTTCGGTAATTTTTTCTAGGTAAAATCATCTTGAAAAGTTATAAATCAAAACATAAATGGTGAATCAGGAATTACTGAATCTTCATTTTCACTAAAATTATGATTTTATTTTTAAATTTTTAAACAACTGTTTTTCAGTAAATTAAAAAAATGTAATCGGTTGATAGTTTAAGACAACGAAACAGTCATTAAATTTTTTGGCACGCTACTTGGATATCCCAACTCAAATAAGTAAAAAAGCGAAAGCCGAAAAGCTAACGAGTAGGCAAAACCCAAATTATATTGATTATGAAAAAAATTACCCTTTTAGTAGCTAGTATCTTCCTTATTGGAAGTGGAGTAGCAAATGCAACAGAAAGAAATAAAGGAAGATCTCCTGTTGATTTTAGAAATGCCGATCCAATTGTATTCACGGAAAGAGGCGTTGAGTTTTATGTATTCCCTGACGGACAATTTGATTTTAATACGCGTCCTTCAAATGGTGAGATGTATTATAAATCAGGAAGAAGAAATGGTCCAAATAGGACTTATGGATCTCCTGCAAATGGTCAAAACAGAAATTACGGCGTAAAAGTAGAACACGATTACACAGGCAAAGTTAGACGTATTGGAAATGTGTTTATTAACTATGATGCAAATGACAGAATTAAACGTGTTGGTTCTGTTTACATGACTTACAATCGTTATGCTTTAACTCAAGTTGGTGGTTTGCAGATTATTTATAACCGTCGTGGTCAAATTGTTGATTTTGTTGGAGCTGTAAATGGAGGTAGAGGCTATCAATACAGCCAAAATAATAATAGCAATAATTATGATTATGGTAATAACCAAAACACTACTAGTGATGATAATACCTATTATAGAACTAATGGTGCAAAACCTAGAGTGACAGGAAGCTTAGAAGTCAGAATAAATAATTAGTTTGGTCAAATAGTTGTTTAAAAAATCCCGTTGATATTCGTATCAGCGGTTTTTTTGTTAAAAAACCTTTCAATTACAACCGCTGTAAATAGTCTTGCTCCCTTATCATTCATATGTCCGCAGGAAGAAAAGTATTGATCGCCTTGTATAACATTTTCCAGATTGTGAATTTCAGGATAAATTTTGTTTGCTTTTTCAAAATAATCCAAACCTTTTACATTCGTACACATTGGCGTCATTACTGTAATTAGATTGTAATTGTTTTGTTTGCAAATGCGTTTGATTTCCTCGTAATATTTGTTTCGAATGGGTTTCAAAGCCCGGATATCATTCTTCATATTTCCAGGTTTATGACCCAAAGGATGATAGCCCAAATTGTCTAAAATATTCGTCGGTTCGTTTGTTGCCGTTTGGTACATTTCTCGGAAACCAATTAATGCGTCAAAATCTACATAACGGTAAAAAGGAATATAATACAACTCCTTAAAATCTTTTTGCTCCGAAAAATGTTCTTTGATAATTTTAGAATGATGAATATAAGGCAAAAACTTAGCTGCAATCATTTCGGATTCTTTTTCGTTGCAAAGTCCTAAATCAGCTTCTAGAATCACAGTTTTTATTTGGTATTTTCTTTCTGCCATTAGCTTTAACATCAGAGAAGCTTCGAATAAATGAGCACCACTCATTCCATAATTGAAGGTTTTGAGTCCTTTCTTTTCAAACAGTTCGGGCACAAAATGGTTGTTGGCTCTAGATGAACCCAAAATCACTACATCATAATTTCTGGCTTTGGAATTGAAAACCTTTTCTACTTTCCCTCTATTCGAAGAATGTAAATAAACGGTCGTATAAACCCAATCCAGCACGACCAAAAGAAGTAGAAGCGTGAGAAGAATCTTGGCGATTAATAGTATAAATTTCTTCATTAGAATTGAAAATAGATGAATTCTTTATAATCGGCATAGGTTCCCAAAGCGATAATGGACAAGATACACAAAGTCATTTTTAACCAGCTGTATTTACCTGAAATGGGTTCAATTTTATAACGGCTGTTCCATTCAACCAAAACAAAAGCAAGAACTAGCAAAAGCAATTCGTAACTGTAACGTTGGTTTTGCAGAAATTGTGTGGCGAATGTTCCGTTGGTAAAAATTTTTTCGATGTAATCAAAAGCACTATTTATGGATTTTGCACGGAAAAATATCCAAGCCAAACAGGTTATCGAAAAAGTCGCAAGAATGCTAAAAAACACTTTTACAGAATTAAAATCCCAATGCAATTCAGCTGTTTCCATATTGTTTCGGTTTGTTCCAAGTAGCAATGATGGTAAGAAATACATTGCATTGATGAATCCCCAGGCCAAGAAAGTCCAATTGGCACCGTGCCAAAAACCGCTTACGACAAATATGATGAATACATTTCGAACTTGTTTCAGTTTGCTTCCGCGACTTCCACCAAGTGGGATGTACAAATAATCTCGAAACCAAGACGACAACGAAATGTGCCAACGACGCCAAAATTCGGCAATATCTCTAGAGAAATAAGGATAATTGAAATTGCGCAACAAATCCAATCCAAACAATTTTGACATTCCCAAAGCCATATCCGAATAACCTGAAAAATCGCCATAAATTTGGAAAGCAAAATAAACCGCACCCAAAATCAACGACAAAGAATTCATCGAAGTATAATTGTCAAAAATAGCGTTGGCATAAGTCGCACAAGTATCGGCAATGACTACTTTTTTAACCAATCCCCAAATGATTTGATAAATTCCTTCTTTGGCTTTTTCGAAATCGAAACTTCTTTTTAGTTTTACTTGTGGCAATAAATGCGTCGCTCTTTCGATTGGTCCAGCCACTAAAAGCGGAAAATAACTCACGAATAAAGCATAATCAATCACGTTTTTCTCGGATTCAATTCTTTTGTAATAAATGTCAATGACATACGATAAACCGTGAAAAGTATAGAAAGAAATCCCAACAGGAAGAATTACATCTAATAATAACGGACTAGATTTTAAGCCAATATTATTCAGGGCTTCCGAAAAGGAAAAAGCGAAAAAGTTGTAGTATTTGAATATTGCCAAAAATCCTAGATTGAAAATGATGCTCAACCAAAACCAGAATTTTCGTTCTCGTTCCTTAGTGCTTTTTTCTATTTTGATTCCCGTGACATAACACAAAAGCGTTGAAAATAGTAATAAAAACAAGAAGCGCCAATCCCAGAAGGAATAAAAATAATAACTCACAACAACCAAAAATGCGTTTTGTGCGGTTTTGGTTTTACTAAAAACAAACCAATAGAGTAAAAAAACTATGGGTAGAAAAATAGCAAAGGTTAGCGAATTAAAAAACATATTTTAGTTTATAATGAAGACGAAAACCATCATGCTTTTGACGGGATGGCACAATTCTTTATATTTTAAAAAATTACCGCAGATTCGCAGATTTTGGATGAATTTAAAATCTGCGAATCTGCGGTTAAATTATTTTGTAATCATACAACTTTTATCCCAATAAATCCAAAACTGCAGATGGGAATAAACCAATTGCGATATTCAAAAGTATGGAAATAATAGCTACTGCATAAAATACAAATGGTGTTTTTGTGGCTTCTTCATTTGGCTCTTTGTTGTACATCGCCAAAATCAGTTTGAAATAGTAACCTACACTTATGATAGAATTGATTACCGCTGCAATTACCACTACTAAATAACCTGCATCAATCACTTGATTGAACAAAAACATTTTGGCAAAAAATCCTGCAAAAATTGGAATTCCAGCCATCGAAAGCAAAGAAGCTGTAAGAACTGCTGCCATTAATGGATTGTTTTTACCTAATCCGTTGAAGTTGACAATATCTTCGTTGTTTTTGTTTTTGCAAACGTATAAAATCACAGCAAAAGCAGCAATTCCAGATAAGGAATATGCAGTTGTATAATATAATAAACTACTAACCGAATTTTTAATGCTTAACAATGTCATCAACATAAAACCGGCGTGTGAAATTCCAGAGTAAGCCAACATCCGTTTTACATTGTTTTGTTGCAAAGCCATTATATTTCCAACGGTCATCGAAGCAATTGAAATTACGATAATAATATTGATATAAGCCGCTGAAAGATCTGCATTCATTGCCGTTAGCAATTTATATAATGTGGCGATAGCAACCACTTTCACCAACGTACTCATTGTAGTAGTAGTCAAAGTTGGTGAACCTTCGTAAACGTCTGGCGCCCAAAAATGAAAAGGAACAGCAGCAATTTTGAAAAACATTCCAATGGTAACCAATGATATTCCTATCGGAAACCAAATAGGCAATTCGGCAGAGCGAGACCATTCGGTAATTTCGGTCACATCAAAAGAACCCATTGCACCGTAAATAAAACAAATTCCAAATAATATAATTCCCGAAGCAAACGAACCCATTAAGAAATATTTCATTCCAGCCTCGTTACTTTTTACATTCAATCGGTTGCTTGCTGCCAAAATATACAAAGAAATCGACAAAACTTCAATTCCAAGAAAGAACATTGCTAAGTTTCCGAAAGAAACCATTGCTACCGCTCCAGCTAGCATAAATATTTTTATGGCAATGAAATCTGAAATTTTGGTTTGATGATCTTCGTAAACATCGTGAGCCAAAGCAATCAAGAAAACGGTTAACACAATAAACAAAGCCGAAAAAACAGATGAAAATTTACTCACAACAATCATATTATTGTAGTAACTCGCTGGCGTATTAAATTCCGTATAGGTTAATCCAAGAACGGCCAATAAACCAAGTATTGTTGCAGGGACAATGGCTTTTCTAAAATTTAAAATTTCAAATAAAAGGCATAAAACACCTAATCCTGATATAGCTATTAATGTATTCATTTTTTTATTTGACTTAGTTAAATCTATTTATTTGAGTTAAAATATTTTCCAAACTTGGTGTTATCAAATCCATAATTGGTTTTGGATATAGGCCAAAGAAGAACAAAACGGCAATAATAATTACTAAAGTTAAACCTTCATTAAAAGTTACATCAGCAAATAATTTGGCGTTGGTTTCGCCCAACATCACATGTTGAAACATTTTCAACATATAGTAAGCTCCTAAAATAATGGTGGTTCCACCCAAAATGGCAAACCAAATATTCACTTGAGAAAGGCTATATAAAACTGTAAATTCTCCAACAAAATTAAATGTCGATGGCAAAGCAACCGAAGCTAAGACCAAAAGCATAAACATAGAAGTAAATTTTGGTGATTGAGCACGAATGCCTCCCATTTCTGCAATTTTTCTAGTCTCGTATCTTCTATAAATAATTTCGGCTACAAAGAACAAACCTACAACAACAAAACCGTGAGCAATCATTTGCAATACCGAACCACGCAATCCGTCGAGTGTTAGAGTGTAAGCTCCAGCAGCAATTAAACCAACGTGAGCAAGAGAAGAATAAGCCAATAATTTTTTTAAATCCTTTTGGCGCAAAGCCACGATAGAACCATAAATTACACCTGCAATTCCAAGTCCAATGAAAACGTACATATATTCTTTTGCTGCCAAAGGAGCAATAGGCAATTGCCAACGAATAACGCTATACAATCCCATTTTTAGCATAATTCCCGAAAGCAACATTGTTCCAACCGTTGGTGCTTTTTGATAGACTTTTGCTTGCCAAGTATGAAAAGGAATCAATGGAATTTTAATAGCATAAGCTAGGAAGAATGCCATAAATATCCAAAATTGCTCGGTTGATGAAAGGTTTAATTTTGTCAAATCGCTAATTAAAAAACTTCCTGCTTTTGATTGCAAATAAACAAAAGCAATTAGCATAAATAGCGAACCTGCAAGAGTGTAAATAAAGAATTTCACTACGGATTTTTTGCGTTCTTCAGCATCACCATTACCCCAAATCAAGGCAATAAAATATATTGGAATCAAGGCTAGTTCCCAGAAAATATAGTACAATAATCCGTCTGAAGCCAAGAAAGTTCCTGACATTGCAAAGGACATAAATACGATTAAAGCATAAAAAGCTTTCGAATTTTTATACGTATTCCCAAAAGAAGAAAATATAATAATTGGAGTCAAAGCGGTTGTCAGTAAGAGCATCGCTAGCGCAAGTCCGTCAGCTTGAAAAGCTAAATAAATTTTAGGTTTGCTTATCCAAAGTTGGTTATAGCTTATTTCGTTTCCTAAATTGTATTGGCTAAGCAAACAAAGTGCACTTGCAAAAGCAGTTAAGCCAACCAACAAAGCCACTTTCGGAGCCCATTTATCACCTGAAAAATAAGTTGCAAATGCGCCAACCAAAAGAATAATTAATAGTGTAGTTACATCCATTAGGTAAAAAATTGTTGTAAAAATAAATAAGTTAATATGACAATAACGCCTATTACAAAAGCGAAAAGATAGAACCCAACACTTCCGTTGTGTGCTTTTTTTCCTTGAATCGAAATTTCGTTTGTTACTTTTCCTAATCCAAAAACCATAGCTGAAAGTGTTGTTTCAACTGTATCTCTAAAGAAACTAGCCAATACATTGATTGGTTTTACAAAAATCGCATCGTAAACTTCGTCAACATAATATTTGTTGTATAAAATTTTTGAAAGACCTGTAATTTCAGCATCTTCACTTGGAATTGTATTGTCTTTCAAATATTTTTTGTAAGCTATTCCAATTCCGATTAGCGCACCAATTGTAGCAATCGCCATCAACATATATTCGGTACTTCCTAAACTGTGAGCTTCGTGAGTAGCTTTCGAAAATAATGGAGATAAATAATGATTCAACCAACTATGTCCTGGCAAACTAATAACTCCTCCAAAGAAAGATAAAATTGCCAAAATGATTAAAGGCACAGTAATCAAACTTGGGCTTTCATGCAAATGATGTTTTTGTTCTTCGGTTCCTCGAAACGAGTTGAAGAAAGTGAGATAAATCAATCTAAACATATAGAAAGCTGTCATTATGGAAGCAATCGAACCAATTACCCATAAAGTTGGATTTTTGTGAAAAGCAGTCATCAAGATTTCGTCTTTCGACCAAAATCCTGCTAATGGGAATATTCCAGAAATAGCCAATGAGGCAATCAGCATTGTCCAAAAAGTGATTGGCATCGCTTTTTTCAAACCACCCATTTTGCGCATATCTTGTTCGCCGTGCAATCCGTGAATTACCGAACCTGAACCCAAGAACAAACAAGCCTTGAAAAAAGCGTGTGTGATTACGTGGAAAACAGCCACTTCATAAGCTCCCAATCCCAACGCTAAGAACATCAATCCCAATTGAGAAACGGTAGAATAGGCTAATACTTTTTTGATGTCGTTTTGAACCAAGGCAATTGTTGCAGCAACCAAAGCTGTGCAAGCTCCGACAATTGCAATAACATTTTGAACACTTGGCGCCATATCAAACAAAAAGTTCAATCTAGTTAGCATAAAAATACCCGCAGTAACCATTGTCGCAGCGTGAATCAATGCCGAAACTGGTGTTGGTCCAGCCATCGCATCGGGTAACCAAGTATATAACGGAATTTGTGCCGATTTTCCAGTAGCTCCAATAAATAAAGCTAGTGCAGCAGCAGCAATCCAAAAATCATTAATGTCTGTTGCTGAAGTTATTGTAGTTTTTAAAGTGGTAAAATCTAAAGTATTGAATAATGAACCAACGATAAATATTCCAATCAAAAATCCTAAATCACCAATACGGTTCATAATGAAAGCTTTTTTGGCAGCATCATTAAAGGCTTGATTTTTGTACCAAAATCCAATTAATAAGTAAGAGCAAAGACCAACTCCTTCCCATCCAATGAACATCATTAGTAAGTTGCTTCCAATTACCAATGTAATCATAAAGAAAATAAATAGATTCAGGTAGGCGAAAAAGGAGTGCATTTTCTCGTCATCGTGCATATAACTGATAGAATACAAGTGAATTAACGACCCAATTCCTGTTACAAACAGCAACCAAATTATAGACAATTGATCGATGAGAAATCCGAAACTAACATCAAATCTTTGAATCGAAATCCAATCGAATAAGTTGATGACAACTGGCTCTTGGCTTGTGCTAACAAATAAATATAAAGTTACTGCAAAAGAAATCGCAACGGAAAGTGTTCCCACAATTCCCACGATGCTTTTTCCAGCTTTTTTACCCAGAAAGACATTAAATAAAAACCCTAAAAAAGGAGCTAATAGTAAGACTAAAACTAAATTTGTATCCATTGATTATTATCCTTTTAAATTTTTTAAATTCCCAACATCAATTGTGTGCATATTCCTAAAAATCGAAACTAAAATTGCCAATCCAACAGCAACTTCGGCAGCGGCAACAGCCATAGAGAAAAACACAAAAATCTGACCTTGTGCGTCTTGATGATAGGTCGAAAATGCCGCAAACAAAAGGTTGACTGCGTTCAACATGATTTCGATTGACATAAATACCACAATAGCATTTCGTCTATATAAAACTCCAAAAACTCCAATACAAAAAAGTATAACGGAAAGGAAGATGTAATTTTCAATACCAATTTGGTCTAAAATATTTTCCATATTATTTTTCTAATTTTTCTTTTTTAGACAATAAAACTGCACCAATCATCGCCACTAAAAGCAATACAGAGGCAAATTCAAAAGGCACCATATATTCGTTAAGCAATATTTTACCTAATATCTTTATAGATTGATAATCTTCGCCTGTTACATCATAACTTCCGTCTGCAATAGGTTTTGAATTCATAAAAATGGAGATTAAAACCAAGCACATCAAACAAAACAATACGATTGCTCCTAGTCTAGTAATTCTAGGTTTATGCACTTCATTTTCATTATTCAAATTCATCAACATTATGGTAAAAAGCATCAAAATCATAATGGCACCTACATAAACAATCAAGTTTACGAATGCCAAAAATTGAGCATTTAACAACAAATAATGTCCCGAAATTGATGTAAAGCAAATCACTAAATAAATAGCATTGTGCATTGGTTTTTTGCTGTAAATCGCCAAAAAGGCAGTGGACAAAGTAACTAAGGACAATACAGAAAATAAAATTTGTATTGGGGTTGCATTCGCTATATCTGGAATGTGTATCATTTAGTTAGCGTTTTTAAGTTGAGTATTTTTAATAGCCATTTCTAGGGGCATTACCAATTTATCTTTTCCAAAAATAAAATCTTCTCTACTATAATTTGCAGGAACCAATTCTTTTGAAAGTGTCAAATAAATAGCGTCTTTCGGGCAAGCTTCTTCACACAAACCACAAAAAATACAACGCAACATATTGATTTCATAAATTGCGGCATATTTTTCTTCGCGATACAAATGTTTTTCATCAGCTTTTCGCTCGGCGGCTACCATAGTTATGGCTTCAGCAGGGCAGGATAATGCACACAAACCACAAGCAGTACAGTTTTCGCGACCTTGCTCATCACGTTTCAACATATGTTGACCGCGATAGACTGGGCTAAATTCACGTACTTGTTCGGGATAATTAATGGTTGCTTTTTTTCTAAAAAAGTGTTTAATAGTGATCCACAAGCCTTTGATAATAGCTATTAGATACATTCGTTCGATAAAAGTCATCTCCTTATTGGAAACCACTTTTTTTCTTCCGGAAAGTGATATTTCTTGTATTAACATTTAGATTTTAGATTTTAGACTTCAATTCAGTTTGTTCTGAATAAAAATCTGATTTTCTTTTCTTTACTATTTTATTGAAGCTTATTCCTGCTCTTCACTCTATCTTTTGTTCTGAACCCCAGAACAAAAGGATGCCGTTACTATCAGGGCTAGGGCATTTATTTGTTAGTTACCAACCTAAATAAGCAAAAATTTCTCCTCTCAAAAGCACAATCCCAGTAATCATAATATTGATAATCGATAATGGAATCAAAATTCTCCAACCCAAATGCATCAGTTGATCGTATCTAAATCTTGGAATCGTCCAACGAACCCACATATAAAAGAATATGAATCCACATAATTTTATAAACAAGGCTCCCATTCCTATGACATTGGCAATATTTACTCCCCAGTTTTCAACTACCCAACTCATTCCTGGATAATTGTAACCTCCGAAGAATAAAACGGCCAAAATAGTAGATGAAATAAACATATTGGCATATTCAGCAAATAGATAAAAGCCCATTCTCATAGACGAATATTCTGTATGATATCCTCCAATTAATTCCGTTTCACATTCCGCTAAATCAAATGGAGTTCTATTAGTTTCTGCAAAGGCGCAAATCAAGAATATCAAAAAGGAAATAGGTTGATAAAAAACATTCCAATTCATTCCCGCTTGTTGCTCTGAGATTTCTTTCAAACTCAATGTTCCGGTCATCATCAATAAAGCAACAATAGACAATCCCATGGCTACTTCATACGAAACCATTTGGGATGAGGCACGAATAGCACCTAATAATGAAAATTTATTATTAGAAGCCCAGCCTCCAATCATAATTCCATAAACTCCAATGGAAACAATACCAAAAATATATAAAATACCAACATTGATATCGGTTGCTTGAAGCAAAATATCTCTGCCAAAAAGATGGAATCGGTCTCCCCAAGGAATTACAGCACTGGTCATCAAGGCGGTAGCCATAGCAATTCCAGGTCCAACTCTAAACAAAAATTGGTTGGGTGTATTTGGCGCAAACTCTTCTTTGGCAAACAATTTCAATCCATCGGCAAGCGGTTGAAACAAACCTCCCCAACCTGCACGATTCGGTCCAACTCTATCCTGAAGATAGGCAGCTACTTTTCGTTCTGCCCAAGTAGAATACATGGCCATAAGCATTGTTACAGCAAAAACTACAAGGATTACAACACTTTTTTCTATAATAAATGTACTATCCATTTTTCTTAGAATTTAATGGGTTACCGTCTATTTTTTCGTTGTAATCGATTTCAGCCATACTTAATTTTTTTCTATCTTGTTCTCTTCCTAATAGAATAGTTTCTTCGGTATTAATGACCACTTTTTCTAATTTTCGAGTATAATTATTCTGATTGATAACTGAATCTTTTTCAAAGACTCTTGGTCCTTCAATAATCCAATCGTTTACATCTTTATGATCAAAACGGCAACTGTTGCAAATGAATTCATCAACTTCGTGGAATTCATCTTTTCTTCCAGTAACTCTTTGAATTTCGTCTCCAAACATCCACACTGTAGTTTTTCCAGAACAAGTTGGACAATCTCTGTGTGCATTATAGGGTTTGTTGAACCATACTCTCGATTTAAATCTAAAAGTTTTGTCGGTCAAAGCACCAACCGGACAAACATCAATCATATTTCCTGAAAACTCATTGTCGATAGCGTGCGAAATACAAGTTGAAATATTTGAATGATCGCCTCTGTCCATCACTCCATGTACTCGGTTGTCGGTAATTTGGTCGGCAACCATCACACAACGGTAACATAGAATGCAACGATTCATATGCAATTGAATATTCGGCCCAATATCTTCTGGTTCGAAAGTTCTTTTTTCTTCTATAAAACGACTTTCCGACTTTCCGTGTTCGAAACTTAAATTCTGCAAATCGCATTCTCCCGCTTGGTCACAAATTGGGCAATCCAAAGGGTGATTGATTAACAAAAATTCCGTTACGGCTTTTTGAGCTTCTTGAACTCTTGGCGAAGATTTTGTTTTTACTTCCATTCCGTCCTGACAGCCTGTTACACAAGATGCCATCAATTTTGGCATTGGTCTTGGGTCGGCTTCACTTCCTTTGGAAACTTCTGACAAACAACAACGGCATTTTCCACCGCTCCCTTTTAGTTTAGAATGGTAGCACATCGCTGGCGGAACTACTTCTCCTCCAATCATTCTGGCTGCTTGCAGGATGGTTGTTCCTGGTTCTACTTCTATTTCATGACCGTCTATTGTAACTTTCATTTTTTATCTGGTTTAAATTTCAGGTTTAAATTTTCAAGTTGTTTACTTGGAAATTAAATCTGAAAATTCAGCTAATAATTTTTAATTTTAAATCAATTCTTTAGAAACTAAATGCTTCACACTTTCAAAAGGCTCGGCAACAAAATGGTCTCTATTTTTAATTTTTTCCGGGAAACGGATATGGTATTCAAATTCATCTCTAAAGTGACGAATCGCTGCTGCCACTGGCCAAGCTGCTGCATCACCCAAAGGGCAAATGGTGTTTCCTTCAATTTTACTTTGAATGCTCAAAAGCAAATCAATATCTTCTTCACGGCCGTAACCGTTTTCAATTCTGTTCAATACTTTTTCCATCCAGCCTGTTCCTTCACGACAAGGAGAACATTGTCCGCAAGATTCGTGGTGGTAAAAACGAGCAAAATTCCAAGTGTTTCTAACGATGCAAGCAGTGTCGTCATAAACGATAAACCCACCAGAACCTAACATTGAACCTGTTGCAAAACCACCGTCGCTCAAACTTTCGTAAGTCATTAAGCGGTCGTCTCCATTAGCTGTTTTGTAAATTAAATTGGCTGGTAAAACAGGAACAGATGAACCTCCAGGTACAAAAGCTTTCAAAGGTCTGTCTGAACTCATTCCTCCCAAATATTCATCAGAATTCATAAATTCATAAACGCTTAAACCCATTTCTATTTCATAAACTCCTGGATTTTTGATATGCCCCGAAGCGGAAATTAATTTGGTCCCTGTAGAACGACCAATACCAATTTTAGCATAATCAGCACCAGAATTGTTTACAATCCAAGGTACTGCCGAAATGGTTTCTACATTGTTTACCACTGTTGGATTGGCCCAAAGCCCAGACACTGCAGGGAATGGTGGTTTGATACGAGGATTTCCTCTTTTTCCTTCCAAAGATTCAATCAATGCGGTTTCTTCACCGCAGATGTAAGCTCCACCACCAATTTGAACATAAAGTTCTAAATCGTAGTCTGTTCCCAATATATTTTTTCCTAACCAACCCGCTGCTTTTGCTTCGGCGATGGCTCGTTCTAATATTTTGTAAATCCACATATATTCTCCACGAATATAGATGTAAGATAGGTTGGCACCCAAAGCATAGCTGGAAGTAATCATTCCTTCGATCAATAAATGAGGAATGAATTCCATCAAATAACGGTCTTTGAAAGTTCCTGGCTCTGATTCGTCGGCATTACAAACTAAATGTCTTGGTTTTCCTGATTTTTTGTCAATAAAACTCCATTTCATTCCTGCTGGGAAACCTGCACCACCACGACCTCTTAGTCCTGAAGTTTTTACTTCTTCCACCACTTCATCAGGCGTTAATGTTTTCAACGCTTTTTCCACTGAAGCATATCCACCGTTCGCACGATAGACTTCGTAGGTTTTAATCCCCGGAATATTTACTTTATCTAATAATATTTTTTGTGACATATTATTTATCGTGTAACGTAATTTTATTATCTCTACAATCGGCTATAATTTGATCTACTTTTTCTTTGGTAAGGTGTTCTTTATAAAAATCACCCAATTGCATCATCGGCGCATAACCACAAGCCCCCAAACATTCTACTCCTCTTACTTCAAAAAGTCCGTCAGCAGTAGTTTCACCAATTCCAACACCCAATTTTTCGCAGGTATAATCCATCAAATCTTCAACGCCATTTAAACAACAAGGAGACGTTTGGCAAAATTCGAACATATATTTTCCGATCGGTCTTTGGTTGAACATTGTGTAAAAAGAAACCACTTCATAAACCTCAATAGGCTTGATTTTCAGAATTTCGGCTACTTTATTCATTAATTCAAAACTCAACCAGTTGTCGTGTGCATCCTGAACTTCGTGCAAAATGGGCAATAAAGCTGATTTTTGCTTTCCTTCAGGATAATGACTAATCAATTCATTGATGCGATTCATCAATGGTTCAGTCATATTTATTTCTTGTTTGTAATGTGTTTTTTCCATTCTGTATTTTAGATTTTAGATTTCAGATTTTAGATTTTCAATCTGCATTCTGAAATCTGTATTCTTCAATCTTTTTTAAGCGTCTAATTCTCCAGCAATAACATTTAAACTTGACAAAATAACAATTGCATCGGATAACATTGCACCTTTTATCATTTCGGGATACGCTTGGTAATAAATAAAACAAGGTCTGCGGAAATGTAATCTATAAGGCGTTCGGCTTCCGTCGGTTACTAGATAAAAACCTACTTCTCCGTTTCCGCCTTCGACAGCGTGATACACTTCGGCAACTGGAACAGGAATTTCTCCCATAACAATTTTGAAATGGTAAATCAATGATTCCATATCGGTGTAAACATCTTCTTTTGGAGGTAAATAATATTCAGGAACATCGGCGTGGTAAACATTTCCTTCTGGCATTTTGTCCAATGCTTGACGAATGATGCTCAAACTTTCCCAAATTTCTGCGTTACGAACGCAAAAACGGTCGTAAGTATCACCTGATTTTCCAACAGGAACTATGAAATCGAAATCATCGTATGAGGAATAAGGATGCGCCACACGAACGTCATAATCAACTCCGGCAGCACGTAAATTTGGACCTGTAAATCCGTAAGCCATCGCCATTTCGGCAGTAATTGGACCCACGTTTACGGTTCTGTCAATAAAAATTCTGTTTCTTTCGAACAAGTTTTCGAATTCTTTCCAAGCAACTGGAAAATCTTTCAAAAACACGTCTAATTTTCGGAAAGCTTCTGGAGACCAATCTCTTTCGAAACCGCCAATTCTTCCCATATTTGTTGTCAAACGAGCACCACAAATTTCTTCGTAGATTTCGTAAACTTTCTCTCTAAATTGAAAAACGTACAAGAAACCAGTATATGCACCAGTATCTACACCAAGGATTGAATTACAAATTAAGTGGTCTGTAATTCTAGCCAATTCCATCACAATAACTCTTAAATATTGCACTCTTTTAGGGATTTCAATATCCAACAGTTTTTCTACTGTCATCCACCAACCCATATTATTGATAGGTGAGGAGCAATAGTTCATCCGGTCGGTAAGTGGCGTAATTTGATAAAACGGACGGTTTTCGGCAATTTTTTCAAAAGCTCTATGGATGTATCCAATTGTTGGTTCGGCTTCGAGAATTTTTTCCCCGTCCATCAACAAGATATTTTGAAAAATACCGTGTGTAGCTGGGTGTGTTGGCCCTAAATTCAGAATCGAAAGTTCGCTTCCGTCTTCGTTATGGCGCTCTTGAATTATTTTAGCATATCGATGCTCTGGTGGTAATAATAGTTCTGACATTTATAGAATGTGAAAAATTATATTGTTTGCTATCTATTTGATTGTGTTCTTCCGAAGAATCTATCGTCTTTGTCTGTTCTTCCGCCATCTTCCATCGGGAATTCTTTTCGCATTGGATGTGATACCATTTCGTCCATATTTAAAATACGTTTCAACTGCGGATGACCTATAAAGTTGATTCCGTAAAAGTCCCAAGTCTCTCTTTCCATCCAATTGGCGCCTGGAAATATGGTTGTTATTGTTTTTATTTCTGGTGTTGAACCGTTTATAAAAACTTTTATTTTTATACGTTTGTTTTCATACCAATTATGCATATGATAAACAACAGCAAACTGTCTTTCGATAGCGTTATCTGGATAATGAACCCCGCAGACATCAGTCAAGAAATGAAAACGTAATGTTGGGTCGTTTTTCAAAAAAAGAACAATTGCTGTAATTTTATCGGCAGCAACTTCAAATGAAAAAATATCTTTTTCTTGATTGAAATGAAATACACTTTCACCAAATGTTTCCACTAATTTGTCTTGAATTTGTGTCGTTTCTAAACTCATTTCCTTATTTTATATTGTAAGATTTCAATAATTCTTGATATTCTGGCGAACTTCTTCTTCTTACAGATTCGCTCTTTACTAGATCTTGCAATCTCATTACTCCGTCAACAATTTGTTCTGGTCTTGGAGGACAGCCTGGAACATAAACATCTACTGGAATTACTTTGTCAATTCCTTGCAGAACAGAATATGTATCGAAAACTCCACCAGATGAAGCACATGCTCCAACAGCAATTACCCATCTTGGCTCGGCCATTTGTTCGTAAACTTGGCGTAAAATTGGCCCCATTTTTTTAGAAATAGTTCCCATAACAAGTAACATATCAGCTTGACGAGGCGAAAAACTCACACGCTCAGAGCCAAAACGCGCTAAATCATAATGAGAAGCCATAGTGGCCATAAACTCAATTCCGCAACACGAAGTTGCAAAAGGCAGTGGCCAAAGCGAATTAGCACGAGCCAATCCTACAACATCATTTAACGTAGTAGCAAAAAAACCTTCTCCAGAAACTCCTTCGGGTGGCGCAACCATTTTTATATTTGAATCCATTTTAATTTTAGATTTTAGATTTTAAATTTTAGATTCCGAAGATTCTAGCTCATAAAATCTGAATTTAATACTGTTTTAGAGTTTTCAATAATCTGAAATCTACACTCTGAAATCTGAAATTTTCTATTCCCAGTCTAAAGCTTTCTTTTTGATGATGTAGAAAAATCCAATTAAAAGCAATGACATAAAAATCACCATTTTCACCATTCCTCCCAATCCCAATTCTTTGAAATTAACTGCCCAAGGATACAAAAAGACTACCTCAATGTCGAAAAGGACAAAAAGAATAGCGACAAGAAAAAATTTGACAGAGAAAGGGATTCTGGCATTTCCAATAGATTTGATTCCACATTCAAAGTTTTCATCCTTAATTTCTGAGGATCTTTTAGGGCCTAATTTTCCTGAAACTATTATTATTCCCACGACAAATCCTACAGCTAATAGCATTTGCATTAGAATTGGTAAATAATCTAATTGACTTGATTGCATAAATAATATTGGTTTAGTCTAAATAAGCTACAAAGATAGGCTACGTATGGTTAAAACACAAGTTAAATTAATAATTTTAGCAAAACCAAATACAATAACGTTTTCGAAAATGTATTTTAATATTTTCGTGTTTTTAGTCAGATATAAAACAAAAAAGCGTTCCGAAAAATCGGAACGCTTTAAACATTCGTAAACAATAAAAATGAATTTTTATGCTTAGATAACTGCTACTTTCGCAGCAACTTTTCCTTTTCTTCCTTCTTCTTCTTCATAGCTTACTCTGTCACCTTCACGAAGTTCTTCCGCGTTGATTCCTGATGCATGAACAAAAATGTCTTTTCCTGTTTCTTCGTCTGTAATGAATCCGTAACCTTTAGACTCATTGAAAAATTTAACTGTACCTGTACGCATTGTAATAGTAATAATAATTTATAATGTGGCAAATGTAATATTTAATCTAATACGAACAATAATATTGTAAAGATTTTATTAAAATATTTGATATTCAACGATTTCTAACACATTTTATCGATAAACGGCTATAAATCTAGTTTAATGTGTAATTCGTTTAATTGTAATTCATCGATTACGGAAGGGGCATCAATCATTACATCTCTACCGGAATTGTTTTTAGGGAAAGCGATAAAATCACGTATCGTTTCTTGCCCGCCAAGGATTGATACTAATCTATCCAATCCAAAGGCTAAACCTCCGTGTGGTGGTGCGCCGTATTGAAAAGCATTCATCAAGAAACCAAATTGATCTTCGGCTTGTTCAGGTGTGAATCCTAAATATTTGAACATTAATTGTTGGGTAGCTTTATCGTGAATACGAATCGAACCTCCTCCAATTTCGTTTCCGTTCAACACCATATCATAAGCATTGGCACGAACTGCTTTTGGATTAGTTTCCAATAAGTGCATATCTTCTGGTTTTGGAGAAGTAAACGGATGGTGCATTGCGTGGTAACGCCCTGTTTCTTCTTCAAATTCTAATAATGGAAAATCAACTACCCAAAGTGGAGCAAATTCAGTTGGTTTTCTTAATCCCAAACGATTGGCCAATTCCATTCTCAAAGCCGAAAGTTGTGTTCTGGTTTTATCGGCTGGTCCTGAAAGCACAAAAATCATATCACCAGCTTTGGCTCCGGTTGTTTTTGCCCAATTTCCTAAATCGTCTTGGTCGTAAAATTTATCTACAGATGATTTGTAAGTTCCGTCTTCATTACATTTAACATAAACCATTCCGCTGGCGCCAATTTGTGGACGCTTAATCCAATCAATCAAACCGTCGATTTCTTTACGGGTGTAATTTCCAGCTCCAGGAACAGCAATTCCAACTACCAATTCTGCGGAATTAAATACCGAAAATTCTTTGTGTTGTGCAAATTCGTTCAACTCTCCAAATTCCATTCCGAAACGAATGTCTGGTTTGTCATTTCCGTAGGTTTTCATCGCATATTCGTAAGTAATTCTTGGGAATTTTTCTACTTCAATTCCTTTTATTTCTTTCAATAAATGACGAGTCAATCCTTCGAAAACGTTCAAAATATCTTCTTGTTCAACGAAAGCCATTTCGCAATCGATTTGTGTAAATTCGGGTTGACGGTCGGCACGTAAATCCTCGTCACGGAAACATTTCACAATTTGGAAATATTTGTCCATTCCGCCCACCATCAATAATTGTTTGAAAGTTTGTGGCGATTGTGGCAAAGCATAAAATTGTCCTTCGTTCATTCGAGATGGAACCACAAAATCTCTTGCGCCTTCAGGAGTCGATTTGATTAAATAAGGAGTTTCTACTTCACAAAAATCCAAATCAGAAAGGTATTTTCGAACTTCCATCGCAACTTTGTGACGAAAAAGTAAATTGTTTTTTACAGGATTACGACGAATATCAAGATAACGGTATTTCATTCTGATATCTTCGCCACCATCGGTTTCGTCTTCGATTGTAAATGGAGGAGTTATCGATGAATTTAATATTTTTAGTTCGGTAACTAGGATTTCAATATCTCCAGTGGACATATTGGCATTTTTGGCTTCCCGTTCGATAACGGTTCCTTTGGCTTGAATTACAAATTCACGACCCAAGGTTTTTGCCAGTTCAAAAACTTCTTTTTGAGAGCGACTTTCGTCGAAAATAAGTTGGGTAATTCCGTAACGATCACGCAAATCGACCCAATTCATAAATCCTTTATCACGAGATTTTTGAACCCAACCCGCAAGGGTAACTTCGGTATTAATGTGTGAGGCGTTGAGTTCTCCACAGTTATGACTTCTATACATAATCTAAATTTTAGACTGCAAAAGTAAAAACAAAAATCAACTTAATCTCTAAATTGGAAAACTTAGTTTAATTAATACTTTAAAATAGTGTTAATCTTAATTTACCTTCAAAAAAATAAAGTAGATTTGGGCAACTAAATTTTAAAAACACGTTTTATGAAAAAATTATTGGTTATTACATTTTCTGTATTCATTAGCATTGGCATTCAAGCACAAAATAAAAAGTACATGACCTTTCAGGCTGAAATTACCAATAGGTTTGGCGATTTCATCACTTTTTCTAATGATCAAAACAAACAAATTAAAAAAATTGAAATCAATAAGAATGGTGTTTTTAAGGACACTATGAATGTTGCAACAGGTAGATATCTTTTGTCTGACGGCAATGAATATACCATCGTATATCTAAAAAACGGTTTCGATTTAAAAATGAAATTGGATACTAAAAACTTTGATGAATCTATAGTTTATTCAGGAAAAGGAGCGACCGAAAATAATTTCTTAGTGAGAAATTCTATTTTTGAAGAGCAAACAGATGTAGAAAGTTTGATTATGTCTCCCGAGGCAGACTTTTTTAAAGGAATGGATAAGAAAAAAGCCGATGATTTGAAGCGTTTAGAAGATAAAAAACTAGACCCAATTTTTGTTAGTCTTCAAAAGAAAAGCATTGATGATAATTACAATAATATCGTAAAATATTACAAAAAAAATTACGAAGCGAATTTGGCAAAAAGCAAAATGAACAATACTGCTTCGCCTTCATTTGATTATGAAAACCACAAAGGTGGCAAAACGAAACTCGAGGATTTTAAAGGGAAATATGTGTATATTGATGTATGGGCAACTTGGTGTGGACCTTGTCGAGCCGAAATTCCAGCGTTGAAAAAAGTAGAAGAAAAATATCACGGCAAAAACATTGAATTTGTAAGTATTTCTGTTGATGTTGACAAAGACCACGAAAAATGGAAAAATTTTGTTAATGAGAAGCAATTGGGAGGCGTTCAATTGTTTGCTGACAAAAATTGGAATTCCGATTTTATGAAGAGTTTTGGAGTAATCAGTATTCCTAGATTTATTTTGATTGATCCAAATGGAACAATTATTAAATCGGATGCTACAAGGCCATCTGATCCAGAGTTGCAAAAAGTATTAGATTCTCTTTTAAATCAGTTGTAAGACAAATATTGGCAAAAAGGTATTATTGTTTTGTTTTTAAGCAATCCAGTCAATTTCTTTGTTAAATATTTTTTTTGTAAAAATTAATTTTTTAAATTTACTACATAGAAAGACGTTCATGATGACAGAAATTTGAGTGATAATTTAGAAAATAAATAGCTCTTTCTGTGTATTAAATCAATACTATAAGCGTCTATAAAAAAATCGGCTGTCGCAAGTTTTTGCAACAGCCGATTTTGATTTTAATACTATTCAAGCTTTGCTTGATTCCAAAATTAGTATGTTTTTTGTGGTGATGTTTTTTAAAATAGGTATCGGATTGAAACTTGTTTAAATTCATGTGCAACTAAAAAACTCAAAAACAAGAATTTATTTATCTTATTTCCATTCCGGAAATTGAGTAGTATTTATATCCATTGATGCTATGGTTTGCATATCAGACTCTGCAAGTTCAAAATCGAAAATATTTAGATTTTCAATCATGTGTGCTTTTTGGGAAGATCTTGGAATGGCAACAACTCCTCTTTGGAAGTGCCATCTTAGGCAAACCTGAGCAATGCTCTTTTGATACTTTGAGCCGATTGCAGCTAGTGTTGGGTTGCTAAATATTCCGCTTCGACCTGCTGCTAGTGGAGACCAAGCTTCCATTTGCGTTGCAGAACCCTTCAAGAAAGGGTATAAAACACTTTCCTGAAGAAAGACATTGGTTTCGATTTGATTGATTGCGGGTACAATTTTAGCATATGACATTAACTCTTTCAGTTGTTCAGGGTCAAAATTGCTCACTCCAATAGCTCTAATTTTACCCGCTGCAACAAGCTCTTCCATTGCCTGCCAAGACCCTTTTACATCTCCTCTAGGTCTGTGGATGAGATAAAGATCGAGATAATCTACCCCTAATTTTTTTATAGAAGTTTCAAATGCTTTTTTTGTGTTTTCATAGCCCGAAAAGTCAACCCAAAGTTTTGAGGTTACAAACAGTTCTTTTCTATCAATGCCACTTTGCTTGATGCCTTCTCCTACAGCTGCTTCGTTTCCGTAAATATGAGCGGTGTCAATTAAGCGATAACCTACTGAAATGGCTTCAAACACTTCGGATTGCTACGGCATCAGCAAGGGTATTTGTGCCAAATCCTAGTCTTGGCATTCGTACTCCGTTGTTGAGAGTTACGGTTGGAATTGAAATTTTCTTTAGGTTTTCAGGATTGGCACCAAATAGTTCTGAACTTCCTAAACCAATAAAGATTGTTGCGGCAGTAAATTTTGTAGTTACTTTTAAAAATTCCCGACGGTTTACTTCATTACTGTTTTTTTCCATAGTTTCTAATTTTCATGATTATCTTCTAATTCTTATTTGAATTGCATTTTCAATTGGTTTTTCGCTAAAGAATATTAAATAACCACCACCACCTGCTCCGCTTACTTTCCAGCCAAAAACATCTTTTTTGTAAATATCTATTTGCGCCAAAATATCTGGTGTTACCATATTAGGAAACATAGAAATTTGAGCTTCGAAACTTTGAGTCATTGCTTTTCCAACGGCTTTTGCATCTTGCTGTTGCAAAGCTTTCCAACAGGCATCAGTGGCTTCGCTTAACCAGTGCGCGCCTTTTTCGTCTATTTGCGTGTTTGCCAAAACATCATAATCCATTTCACGAGGATAAAGTGGAATCATCCAAATGCGTTGTTCAATCCATTCCAGCAATTCCGAAACCATAACGGTTTGTATATCGGATGGCCAATAGGTTCCATCATAAAAATATTTGTTTAAACCGGGCATTGTAATTCCAAGCGCATCTTGAGATCCACTCACATATTTAGTTCCTGGAGGATTTTCAAAACAAAATAAGGTTTTTGCCAGTTTTTCTTTTTCGCCTTCAGGAATATCAGTATGCCAAAGCTCAATGGCTTTTTTTCGGCTACTAGTTGACATTCCGCTGCGGTCGTTAAATTCAAAATCGGGTTCAATACAAATCGTAATCACCGAACCACTTGCGTATTTGCTAACATAAGGTTGATCGAGCCAACCACCAGCAATATCAATTCGATACGGAATTCTGCATTCTTGACGCAAAGCTGTTGTGGAACGAGTAGGCAGATTACCGTGAGGAATTCGTTTGCTCACGATATATTCGATATTCATTTCTTTGCACAAGGCTTCTTTTTGAGGCGTATGACCGTCGGTGTTGACAAAGAAAATGTCGGGTTTTAAAGTGTGAAGTTCTTCTAAAAAATCGAGTAATCCGCTACCACGGTTTATCCACGCCTCTTTTACAACTTTCAAAGAATTGACCATATACAAGCGTTCCGCATCAGAATTGATGGTTTTTCTCGCCTTCAGTTCGTTGATTGTTTTATCCGAACCAATACCAACATATAAATCACCTTGTTGCGCTGCTTCTTCAAAAAATGCTACGTGTCCGCTATGTAGCATGTCATAACAACCGCTTACAAATACTTTTTTATTCATTTTTATGCTTTATTTCTAGTAGATTTTAAATTTTGGAATCACACCAAATTTTGTATTTGTAAAGTCAAATGACTCCCTATAAACTTAATGTGTGCACACACGTAAGGATTTTTAAAAACCAAAAATACAAATTTAGCGCTTAGAATTTGAGTTATGAGAAGTTATTTTTCTAGAGAAAAAAATCATTTTTATTAAAAATAGTTCCTTGAGTTGGGGTACCACAACCTAGGCTTTGGACGGGCTTTGAGTAAGCTTTGAGTGGGAGTTGTTATAACAGTGAAGACAAACTATTTTTAATTGAATGTGATGGTTCAATTTAAAGTCTATTCTTAAATTGCTGCTATTGTCAATTGAATATAGCGAAGTGAGTTATTTGCTTGCGATTGCGGGCACAGTTTGCAAAACTGCACTAGCGTTTATGCGGAAGTTTCCGCATAATATTATTGTATGAAAATAGAATTAATAACTTCTTTTCATCAGTTTGGATTATACAATTTAACCCAACCTGCAATACTCGAACCAAGTAAAATCGCACCACAAACGATTAATGTTTGAGAACTCTCTTTTATACCTTGATAAAATAAAAACATTCCTCCTACAGTACATATTAGAATAAATAATAACACTTTTGTTTCTGTTTTCATTAATTTCAATTTTGGTTGCTGTTTAAGGGCATTTTTTTATTTATTTCTAAAATCAATATTAATTCTATCATTACTTTCCCCCCAATAACTAAACATTACCTTTCCTTTAATTTCGTCTTCGTTTAAAACGCCAATATATCTTGAATCCATTGCGTTATCACGATTGTCACCCATCAAATAATAACTGTTTTTAGGGATTATTATTTCGTGTTCTGCATTTTCGTTATCTTCAAAAGGTTTTTTAAATGTGAAAATTTTATGCTTATGGCCATTTGGTAGTTCTTCCTCATATTCTTTAACATCAAATTCTTCACTTTTTGTTTCTTTAATAAATAAGGTTTTACATTTTTTTCCATTAATAATTAAAAAATTGTTCTGAATTTCAAGTCTGTCATTTGGTAATCCAACTATTCTATAAATCCAAGGATGTAAGCTATCTTTTTTTTGAAAAATCACAATGTCTCCATAATTTGGTTTAATATTATCGAAAGCTTTTAAATCTGCAATAACTTTGTCTCCAACTTTTATAGTTGGTTCATTTGAAGTTGTTGGGATTTTAAAACTTTTAACTCCTACAATTGAATTAGTATCATAAAACCAAAGTATTGTATAAATCCCAACTATAATTGCAAGAAAATAATACCAAGTATTATAAGGTTTAGGTATAAAGGCTTTTAATTTTTTTGCATTTGTAGTTGCATCATAAATAAGATAAATTCTATATGAAAAATCAATTACTAAAATAGAAATGAATCCAACAAAAAATACTCCTAATTTTGTTAAGCCATATAAAACAGGTAGAAGAAGTTCTATGACTAGAAATATAATTCCTTTTTTAATTTGACCATTATATATTTGACCAAACCCTGGTCCAAATAATGCAAAAAGAAAAGCTAATTTCGGATTTCTAGGTTTGATTTTTTCGCTATTGATTTCAGAATTCATAATGTTTATTTTTGCCTTATAACCCAAAATCGGTTAGATTAACGAAGTTTTGTTACGCTCTATATTCCCCTCAAATATACTCAATCCATTCCTACAAAAAACAAAAAACCACCCAAAATAAATCTCGGGTGGTTTGTTTACAATTTTTTGAAAATCTGCTTTTTTAAAGCGTTAATTCAAGTTTTATTAAAGCTTATGTTTTGGATTAAAACCGTCCACTAATTTTCGGTGTTTGTATTCGGCGGTCATTAATTCGGCATAATCTACTTTTTTGTCTTTGCCTAAACGCACTCTGACACTGTCGAAAATGGCATATACTACAGGAACGACAATCAAGGTTAGGAAAAGGGAAGACATCAATCCTCCGATAACTACCCAAGCCAATCCGTTGTTCATTTCGGCAGCGGCTCCTTTGGCCAAGGCAATTGGAATCATACCAATTACCATCGCAATTGTGGTCATCAAAATAGGACGAAGACGAGCGTGATTGGCTTGAACTAAGGCATCGAATGTACTTTCTCCTGCATCTTTCCTGTGGTTGGCAAAGTCAACCAGCAAAATCGCATTCTTACATACCAAACCAATTAGCATAATGATACCCAAGATGGTAAAAATATTCAATGAGTTGTTTGTCAATGCCAAGGCTAACAAGGCTCCAATGAACGATAACGGAATAGAAAACAATACCACAAATGGAGTTACAAAGTCATCATACAAAGCTACCATTACAAGATAAACTAAGATAATCGCTGCCAATAAGGCAATTCCCAATGTACCAAAACCTTCGGTTTGGTTTTCCATATCACCACCCCAAACATAGTTTACACCTGCTGGTCTTTCCATTTTAGAGAATACAGTTTCCCATTCGGTAGCTACTGTTCCTGAAGGGCGACCTACAGTTTGTGCTTCTATAGATACGGCAGTACTTTTGTCTCTACGTTCCAGCATACTTGGGCCAGAACTTTCGATAACATCGGCAAACTGAGATAATTTGATTTGTTGTCCAGCACTATTTAGAAAAATTAAATCGTTTACATCTTTGGCATTTGAACGATCGTATTCATTAAAACGAATGTTGATGTCGTACTCGTATTCTCCAGCACGGAATTTACCATCAGTATTTCCGCTGAAAGCCGTTTGCATAGTCATCCCCACGGTTTGTAAAGTCAATCCTAAAGCCGCCATTTTATCGCGGTTTACCACGACTTTAATCTCAGGATTTCCTGCTTCCGAAGTTAATTTCACCTCAGATGATCCCGGAACTTTTTTCAATTCGGCAGCGGCTTTGGTTGCAAAAGCCATTGCGTCTTCAAAATTTGGACCAGTCACAGTTAGTTTGATTGGTGCTTGGTCGGCTCCTAATAATCCCATAGGAACGGTTTTAACTTTGGCTCCAACCAATACTTTTTCTAATTCGCGTTTGATTTTTGCTGCAAATATAAAGGAGTTGTCTTCGCGTTCTTTTTTCTCCACCAATGAAACCAAAATTTCTGCTTTGTAAGAGGTAGCTTGTGTAGCTCCCATTCCTTCGCTAGTTTGTCCAACGGTGGTAATCAAATCGACAACATTTTTATCACTTCGTAAAAATTCTTCGGCTTTTTGAGTCATAAAATTGGTTTGCTCTACTGAAGCATCTTTGGGCATTTCAATTTGCACCAAGAATTCGCCTTTGTCGGTTTTGGCAAAGAACTCTCCACCAATAAATCCACCACCAACTAATCCCATTGTCGATGCCAAGAATAGTATTGAAACGATGGCCAAAGTGGTTTTTTTATAAACTAAAGACCATCTTAAAATATCGGTTACTTTGTGAGTGAAAACATCTAAATACGATTCGAAACCTAAAATAACTCTTCCGAAGAATGTCTTTTTGGTGATGTGCTCTAATTTTCCATAACGAGAGAACAACCAAGGCACGATGGTAAATGAAGCCAATAATGAGAATAAGGTGGCTATAATTACTGTTACACAAAATTGTGTAATGATATTAGAAACCAGTCCAGTACTCATCGCAATGGGGAGGAAAACCACAATGATTACTAAGGTAATTGCCATTACGGTAAAACCAATTTCGGCAGCTCCATCATAGGCAGCTCGTACTTTGTTTTTACCCATTTCCATATGTCGGTGAATGTTTTCCAGAACCACAATCGCATCATCCACAAGAATACCTACCACTAGTGAAAGTCCCAATAAACTCATCAAGTTAAGCGTGTAACCCATTAAATAGATTCCAATAAATGTTGCAATTAACGAAGCTGGAATCGAAACCATTACAATGACCGCATTTCGAATACTGTGCAAGAAAAACAACATTACAAAAGCCACCAAGATAATGGCAATAAATAAATCGTGCATTACCGAATCGGCAGCTGTCAAGGTAAATTCGCTACTGTCGTTGGCTACAGCTAATTTCAAGTTCGATTTGGCATAATCTTTTTCGACTTGGGCAATAGCGGTTTTTACTTTTGCACTTACTGCAACCGCATTGGCATCCGATTGTTTGATGACTTGAAGAATGATTGAGCTCTTTTGGTTTACTCTCGAAATTTTTTCTACATCTTTTTGTGCGTCTTGAACATCGGCAATATCTCCCAAACGAATTTGAACACCGTTGTTGGAAGAAATAACCAAATCACGCATTTCTTCTACCGATTTGTATTTTCCAGACAAACGAATTTGTGTTTTGTTTTCTCTGGTTTTGATATTTCCTGTTGGAAAATCAAGATTGGAACCCAAAACCGCTTGTTGAACTTGTGGAACAGAAAGTCCGTATCCTTGCAGTTTTTTGGAGTCTAAACTTACTTTGATTTCTCTCTCTTGTCCACCCACGAGGTTTACTTGTGCTACGCCGGGAACACGAGACAATATGGGTTGTATTTTTTTGTCCAATAAGTCATAGAAGGCAATTTCGTCCATTTTTCCAGTGGCTCCAATGGTCATAATTGGCAAATCGCTTAGCGAGAATTTGCTCAAAGACGGTGGATCGACATCATCTGGAAGGTCTTTTAAAACCGCATTGATTTTTCGTTGTGCATCATTCAAGGCATAATCGGCATCGGCTTCGGTAGTTAAGGTAATCATTACCACCGAAAGGCTTTCATACGATTTGGACTCGATTTTCTTGATGTTTTCCATAGTGGAAATCGCATCTTCGAGTTTTTTGGTTACGGTATTTTCGACCTCTCCCGGCGAAGCACCTGGATATACGGTTGAAACTGTAATTACGTTTACCTCAAATTTTGGAATTAATTCGTAGCTCAGTTGTTTGTAACTGAACAAACCACCCAATAGTAAAATTGTAAATAATACTATAACTATTGATGGTCGTTTTATGGATATATCGACTATTTTCATTTGTTGTCTTTAAGGAAATTATTTAACGATATTAACTTTGGTACTGTCGCTCAAATTGATTTGTCCGCTGGTCACGACCACATCGCCATCGTTCAATCCGTCCAGGATTTCTACTTTGTCACCAAAGATTCTTCCAGCCACGATTGTTTTCAAGGTTGCTACATTGTTGTTTACCACAAATACTTGGTTGCTGCTCACGCTGCCTACGAAAGCTGCTCTCGGAATTGTTTTAACTTCGGCTTGTTTTGTTGTAGCATTGGATCCAAAAGTTGCTGTTCCGTACATTCCTGCTTTGATTTCATTGTTAGGATTGTTGGCTACTTCAATTTCAATTGGGAAGTTCAAAGTTTCATCTGCTTTTGAGGCTATAAAAGTGATTTTACCTGTAAATGATTTGTCTGGAAATACGCTTGCTCCAATAGTTACGTTGTTTCCTAATTTTAGGTTAGGTACTTGACTTTCGTTAACGGTTACTTTTAATTTCAATTTTGAAACATTCACGATGTCAAACAATGCCGTTGCAGGCATCCCCGTTAAAATAGAACCTGGCTCAATGTATTTTTTATTAATAAAACCACTAATTGGAGCTTTAACTTTGGTGTCGCCCACGTTTATATTCGCTTGTTTTAGGTTGGCTTCGGCATTAGTCAAGGCTAATTTGGCTTGGTCTAATTGTTGCTTGGTCACTCCGCCTGTTTTGAATGCGTTTTCATATCTGGCATAATCCGCTTTTGAATTGTCAAAGGCCGCTTTAGCCGCTTGCGCACTTACGTTGATGACATCTCCTCTGACAATTAATAAGGTTTGTCCAGCAGAAACATAGTCACCTTCTTTTGCCAAAACGCTGATTACTTTTCCTGATTTTTCGGCCGAAAAAGTTAATTCCTGAATAGGTTCAAAATTCCCGTTGGCTTTGAATGCTTCGTCCAATTTTCCGGTAGTTACTGTGGCAACTCTTACGGCAACCGAACTGTTTTTTTGAGCTACAATGGCTGTGTCTTCTGCGTTTTTCTTCTTGTTGTTGATTAATGTGAATGCTGCTCCACCTATTAATACGACAGCAATTATGATGTAAATTGGTTTTTTCATTTTGAGTTATTTAGTTTAATAAGTTTTTTAATTCGCCTTTTGATTTGATTAATGCTATTTCTGCAATTTTATAAGCTAAAACCGCTCGAGTATAATTGTTTTGTGCTTCAAGTGATGCGTTTTCAGAATCCAATAAATCCGTTAACGATGCCAATCCTTGAAGGTAATTGTTTTTGGTGTTTTTTAAAATATCACCAGCCAAACGCATATTTTCTTTTTGATTTTTGATGGTTACCAAGTTGTTTTCAATTTGAGCTTTGGCATTTCTATAATCTAAATCCAAACCAAGTTGGGTGTCTTTGATATCTTCTTGAAGCGATTTGATAGCATTATCCGCTTGTCTTACTCGGGAACGAGTTCCAAAACCAGTGAAAATTGGAATTCTCATATTTAACCCAATGGCTGAATAATCGGACCAATATACTCCGTCTGCAGGTTTTCCAAACCAAGGCATTTCTGGTCCTTGACCTAAATAATTATAGCCTGCCACCAACGAAAGAGTTGGGTAATATTCGGCTTTGATGGCGGTTTTTTGAAACTCCAACAATTCTTCTTGTTTTTTCAAAAGCAGATATTCGGTTCTTTTTTCGGTATTTGGAGCCTCTGTCAATGCAATGGGGGTTACTTCAAATTCTGTTTTTGGCATCACGATCTGAGTTTCTATAGGCATTCCCATATAGAATTTCAAGGCGTTTTCTTGTAATTCAATTTGGTTTTTGATTTGCTGACGATCCGTGTCAATGTTCGACATTTTTACGATAATCCGATCTAAATCAATTTTCTTGGCCAATCCATTGTCAAATTGTCCTTTTACGATGTCGCGTACTTTGGTGGTGTTTACATAATTGCTGTCCAATAGCATTAATCTTTCGCGTTGCACATAAACCGAGTAATAATTGTTGGCCACTCTTTCAATCACTTGTTCTTCGGTCAATTGATTGTTGATTTGATAAAATTCACGTGTAGAATTGGCAGCTCTCAATCCAGTAAAAACAGATTGGTCAAAAATAGCTTGACTCAGCGAAACTCCTGCGCCCGAAGTCCATTTTTGCCCAAAAGAAACTTGTATTGATTCTCCGGGTTGTCCGAACATTGCTCCGTCAAGAACATTGGTTTGCAAAATAGGATTATAGGTCAAACTTCCGTTTGCTGTTATTTGTGGCAACGCCCTAGAGCGAATTTCTTGAATTTTGTATTCGCCATTTTCTATTTCTAGCTTTGCTTTTTTGGCATCGGCTTTGTTTTCTAGCGCATAAGTTATGGCATCTTTCAAAGTTAGCATTTTGATTTGCGCATTTGCCGTCAAGGTAAAAACGAGTAAGGGTATTAAAAATAGTTTCTTCATTATAGATGATAGTTGTTTAATTGTTTTTCTAGTTCGATGATTCCTTCGGGGGTTGCTATGGCTCGAGTGTGGTATTCCAAGGCCTGCAATTCTAATTCTTTTGATTCTTTTTCTGTACTAGCGTTTCCGTGAATGCTGAAAATCAGGTTGTAATAAAAACCAACATAGGTGTCTACTGGAATTTCATTTCGATATAACCCTTGTTGTATTCCTTTTACAATGTTTTGTTTAAAAACTGCATTGCATTCATTTAATTCTCGAGCGATTACCTTATCATAGATTTCTGGATAGTGTTTTCTTAATTGATAAGCTGGTGAAGCTTCTCCTGTTTTAAACATTTCTTTAAACATCTTCCTGATTTCAAAATTTTCTTCAATCGCATTATGATTTTTGGTCACAATAGTATCAATACTATGATGAATTGTTTTGTGAACTATTTCTGTGGTTTCGGCAATTAGAAGTTCTTTGTTGCAGAAATATTTGTAAATGGTTTTTTTAGAAATGCACATTTCTCCAGCAATATCATCCATTGTGACACTTTTGAAACCTAGTTTCAAGAACAAGTCGGTTGCTTTTGCTATAATTTTTTCTTTCATTGTTTTTGCTGAAATAAATCAGTCTTTTTATTTATTCAAATTTAAATAGGAAACTTTTAATAGAAATAGAGTTTCCGAAATGATTACTTTAACTTAACGTTTTTCAAATAATGATTTAATCTTTTAAATCGAAAACTCGAGATTGGCGACCAATTTCAGGTTTTTTCCAAAACCAAATTTCTCTTTCGAATTGTTGAAATTTTTATCTAATCCAAAATCGTTTCTATTAATATCGCCTTTTATTTCAAAAGCCGCTTTTTTGGAACCATTGTAATTGTTGATTCCGATGAATTCAGCATCGAGTTCGACCATTTTTGTAACATCTTTTATAGTTAAATAACCTTTCAAGAAATTGATATTGTTCTTAAATTTTTGAAAAGATGTCGATTTGAATCGGATTAAAGGTTTCTTTTTTGATGCAGTACTGTTTTTTATTTGCGATGATGCTGAATTTTTTTGAGAGGTAAATGTATTGCTGTCCAGAAAAAATTCAAGTGAAGCATCTTCAATTTGATCTTCTTCAAGAGATACAAATCCGTCAAAATGATTGGTTTCTCCACCCAAATAAGTAATTGTTGAGTCTTTCATTTTGATTAATACATCCGATTGGTCTGAATCAATAGTCCATTTAGTTGCCATAGTAGGTTAGTTTTATTAAGTGAAAAGACTTTTTGGTTTTTAATTTCTGGTGCAAATATAGAATGGAAACTTTGAATACCAAAATAGTTTCCAAAGTATTTTTAAAATATTTTTTACTTAATCGATATAGTTTTTGAAATTTAGGTGTACTGAATAAAAAAATCTATTTTTGTCGTTGAAATTTAGTGTTGTTTTTTGAGCAACATTAAAGAGTTTTAAATCTATAATCAAAACAAATGCTTCCCATTTCCGAATATCAAGAGCAATTCTTAATCTATTTGAAAAGTCAAAATATTGACAAACAACCCAAAAATCTCTACCAACCCATAGACTACATTTTGCAGTTGGGCGGCAAGAGAATGCGTCCGGTTTTGACCTTGATGACCGCCGATATTTTTGATATCGATTATAAATTGGCTTTGCCGGCAGCAATGGCAGTCGAGGTTTTTCATAATTTCTCCTTGGTGCATGACGACATTATGGACGATGCGCCTTTGCGAAGAGGCAAGGTTACCGTTCACGAAAAATGGGATATCAACACCGGAATTCTCTCTGGCGATGCTATGTTAATTTTGGCATACCAATATTTCGAAAATTACCAACCCAAAACGTTTCGGAAACTCGCCAAATTGTTTAGTAAAACCGCTCTCGAAGTTTGCGAAGGTCAACAATACGATGTCGATTTTGAGACCCGAAATGATGTTTCTATTTCAGAATATTTGAAAATGATTGAGTATAAAACAGCTGTTCTTGTGGCAGCAGCAATGAAAATGGGTGCCATAATTGCCCAAACATCAAAGGAAAATACCAAATTAATTTATGATTTTGGTCTTAATTTAGGATTGGCATTTCAGTTGCAGGATGATTATTTAGATGCTTTTGGTGACCCAAAAACTTTTGGCAAGCAAGTGGGAGGAGATATTATCGAAAACAAAAAAACCTATTTGTATCTAAAAGCAATTGAGTTTTCTAAACCCGAAGTTAGAGAACAATTGTTGCATTTGTTTTCCATTCAACCAGAAGATAATTTGGATAAAATCAATTCTGTGAAAGAAATTTTCAATGCAACTGGAGCTTCATTGGCTACACAAAAAGCCATTCAGGGTTTCACTACGAAAGCTTTTAAAACCTTAAAAAAAATTGATGTTTCCGAGGACAAAAAAGCAATATTGAAAGCTTTTGGCGAGAATTTGATGCAAAGAAATTCCTAACGCATTTCCACATCCTCAAAATGGATTAACTTTAATTTTAAAAAACGTTTCAAAAAACAAAAAGAAATTAAACTGTTGTTGAAAGCCCTAATCTAAACAACTTGAGTTCAATTAACAATCAGGATGCTTGAACAAGAAAAAATGTTTTCAAAAACAAAAACCACTTAAAGTTTTTTGCGAACGAAGCAAAAATCTATAAAAGCGAATGCCTCCATAAATAAAAGAAGCTTGAATCCAAACTAATTTTTACATTTGTGTAAATGTACTTTTTAACCCAAGTTATGTATGAATACTAAATACCATAATGATATAGAAACTTATTACGATGAATGTAACAGAGATTATGAAATTGTTTGGCAGTTGAAGCATTCTTTGGCATTGCATTTAGGTTTTTGGGATAAAGAGACATTTACAAATAGGCAAGCATTATGGAACATGAACTATCAAGTTGCACTACATGCACAAATAAAAAGTTCCGATTTTGTTTTAGATGCTGGTTGTGGCGTTGGTGGCACATCACTTTTTTTAGCAAACAATATTGGTTGCAGAGTTCAGGGTATTTCAATTTCTTCTACACAAATTGACGATGCTATTCAAAACAAAAAGACTCTTGACACTCAAAATTTAACCCAGTTTTCGCGTCAAAGTTATTACGAAACAAATTTTGAAGACAATACATTTGATGTGGTAATTGCTATTGAAAGTGCTTTATATTCAGAGCCTAAAGATAAATTCTTAAAAGAAGCCTTTAGAGTTTTAAAACCAGGGGGCAGGATAATTGTTGCTGATTGGTATTTTCGACCATTAAAAAATGAATCCGAAAGATATAACGTGGATCAATTTGCCAAAACTTGGGCAGTTGAAAATTTTATTTTTGAAAACGATTATCGTAACGACCTAACTACAATTGGATTTAAAAACATTTTAATGGACGATGTCTCTGAAAATGTGTTTCCCTCAGTGGCTATTTTATATAGGGCTTATTTTCCAGGAATATTTATTAGCAAGATTTCAAATTTGTTTGGTAGAAGAACAAAAGCACAGGTTGAAAACAGTAAGTCTGGGAAGTTTCAGTACTTGACCTACAAGCAAGGAACGTGGCGATATAATTATTTACTCGCTTTTAAACCAGATGCTTCTGAAACAACATACGCCAATTTTTCTGAGTATATGTTAAGCAAACCTAGTCTGAAACTTTATATTGATAAAGAAAATTTTCAGGAAAGGTTTCCTATTATTTCTAGGAAAGGTTTCTCCACTAGAAACTTTTTCAAAAGAATCATGCATTGGTATTTGGAAACAGAAATTAAAGGAAACAATTGTTAGATTTTTTCTACCTCATCGAAAGATAATGTGAAGAAGTAGCTGTTCAAAAGAAATTTGGTTTTAAAGAGAAAACAAACAGCAAAACTTGTATTTTTTAATACTTGACGCGATGTTCTTTTGGTCAAAATTATGGAAAATTAGGAATTGAAAATAAAGAATATGTACATTGCCCCATTAAATACCGACTTGTTGTTCGAAGAAGCCCAAAAGGAATTTTTGTACCTGAAATTAATTGAGCAAATCAATAAAGATTTTAATTTGGCCAATGAAGGAATTGATTTCCCTAAAAGCATTGCACCCGAGGAATTAAAAATTCAATTGCACGAAAAAATCTATCGAATGATTCAATACAAATTTGCCGAATATTTGAATCTGCTATATATCATAGATGTTTCAGAAGACCAAATCAAAAAACTCGATGGTTCCGATTTAGTTATTCTAGCCGAAAATGTTGCTTTTTTGATTCTGAAAAGGGAGTGGCAAAAAGTGTGGTTTAGGAATAAATATTAGAAATAAGCCCGAACAAAAGGCACAAAAGGTTCAGTGTCATAGCGGTCATTTTGCAAAACGTTGTAGCCAATACCAATCGTAACATTTCCAGTTCGATATCCAGCGCCAAGAATTAAACTTGTGTCCCAATAATCCTCAGAATAATTACTGAAACCTTCTTCTTGATAATTTACACGGGATTCATTTAATCCTACTGAAAATTGAATTTCTGGAATTGGATTTATCAAAACAATAGTACTAATACCATATACAACCGAAGAATAATAATTATTTGAAGACACATAGTTCAAATTGAGTCCAGCTCCTAAAGCTACTGTGGGGTTAAAATTGTAAATAGCACTTGGCGCCAAAAAGATATCGGTATATCCTGAAGAAAAATTCAATCCAATTCCGCCGCCAAATTGTACATTTTTCCAGAAATTGCTAGGTTGTTTGGCCGTATAGGTAGGTCCTTGTGCCGATATAAAATTTAAAAAGAACAGAAACAATAAAACTAATAATGGTCTAAAGAGGGTCAAATTATGATTTTTTTTCATGTTTTGATGATTAATTTAACAAATTATTACGTAAAAGTACGTAAAAAAATATATTCTGTGTATTGATTTATTGTACTTTTGCCAAACTATTTTAACAAAAAGCATATTATATATAATTATGGATAGGTTTTCATTTTTAAACGCGGCTCATACCGAATTTTTCGCACAATTGTACGATCAATATTTAGAAAATCCAGATAGCGTAGAGCCAAGCTGGAGAGGTTTTTTTCAGGGTTTTGACTTTGGAATGGCTACTTATAATAAAGAAAATCCAGTAGCTCAAACAGACAATAAAACTACAGCTACACCAGAAAATAATGCTGGCACCGAAAAATTGCTGAAAGAATTTAACGTAATCAAATTAATTGATGCCTACAGAAGTCGTGGTCATTTGTTTACCAGAACAAATCCAGTTCATAAAAGACGAACCTATTCGCCAACATTAGACTTAGAGAATTTTGGACTTTCGAAAGCCGATTTGCCTTTAGTTTTTGATGCTGCCAGAATAATCAAAATCGAGCCTTGTAGTTTGGCTGAAATCTTAGGCCATTTGGACAAAATTTATTGCCAATCTATTGGTGTTGAATATATGTACCTTCGAAATCCAAATGATATTAAATGGATTCAGAGTAAAATTGGGCACAACGATAACCAACCTGATTTTTCGATAGAAAAGAAAAAGGCAATAATGCGCAAGTTGAATCAAGCGGTTGCTTTTGAAAATTTCTTACATACCAAGTATGTTGGTCAAAAACGATTTTCACTCGAAGGAGGAGAATCTATCATTCCTGCTATCGATGCGTTGATTGAACAAGCTGCCGAAAAAGGGGTGGAACATTTTGTGATGGGAATGGCTCACCGTGGCCGTTTGAATGTTTTGGCTAATATTTTCGGAAAATCTACTCAAGATATTTTCAGCGAATTTGATGGTAAAGATTATAACGATCAAGAATATTTTGATGGTGACGTAAAATACCATTTAGGGTTAAGTGCAGAAAAAAGAACTAGTACAGGAAAAATCATTAATATTAATTTGGCACCAAACCCTTCGCATCTAGAGACCGTTGGAGCTGTAATTGAAGGTATAACAAGAGCCAAACAAGACAAATATTTCCCTAACGATTTCTCGAAAGTATTGCCAATTGCCGTCCACGGTGATGCTGCAATTGCAGGACAAGGAATTTTATATGAAATTATACAAATGTCACAATTGGATGGTTACAAAACAGGCGGAACAATTCATGTTGTCATCAACAACCAAGTTGGTTTTACCACAAATTATCTTGACGCTCGTTCTTCGACTTACTGTACCGATGTTGCCAAAGTAACACTTTCGCCAGTATTGCACGTGAATGCTGATGATGCCGAAGCCGTTGTTCACGCTATGTCATTTGCCTTAGATTTTAGAATGCATTTTGGTCGTGACGTTTTCATAGACTTATTAGGATACAGAAAATACGGTCATAACGAAGGAGACGAACCTCGATTTACACAGCCTATTTTATATAAAATAATTGCCAAACATAAAAATCCTAGAGATATTTACGCCGAAAAATTATTGGCAGAGGGAGTTATTGACGACACTTATGTTAAAGAATTAGAGACCGAATACAAAGATGACTTAGAAGTCAGTCTGGAAGAATCTCGCAAAAAAGAACTGACCATCATTACCCCATTTTTGCAAAACGAATGGAAAGGTTTTGAAAGAGCAGGAATTTCACAAATGCTTACTAAAGTAGATACTTCATACCCGAAAAAGGGACTTACGGCTGTAGCCAATGCCATTTGTAATTTGCCAACCGATAAAAAATTCATTAGTAAAGTTCAAAAATTAATCAACGATAGAAAAACTATGTTTTTCGAAACCAATAAACTAGATTGGGCTATGGCCGAACATTTAGCTTATGGCTCATTATTAAGAGAAGGTTTTGATGTTCGTATATCGGGTCAAGATGTGGAACGTGGTACTTTTTCGCACCGTCACGCTGTTGTAAAGGTCGAAGATTCAGAAGAGGAAGTAGTTTTAATTAATAGTTTAGAAGGCAAAAAAGGAAAATTCAACGCTTATAATTCCCCTTTATCCGAATATGGTGTTTTAGGATTTGATTATGGATACGCTTTAACTAATCCGAATGCACTAACCATTTGGGAAGCACAATTTGGAGATTTCTCAAACGGAGCCCAAATTATGATTGACCAATATATTTCGTGTGGAGAAGACAAATGGAACAATCAAAACGGGATTGTATTATTATTGCCTCACGGATACGAAGGTCAAGGAGCAGAGCATTCCTCAGGACGAATGGAACGCTTTTTGCAACTTTGCGCCAGACAAAATATGTATGTTGCCGATTGTACAACGCCAGCCAATTTCTTTCACTTGTTGAGAAGACAAATGAAATTGAAATTCCGCAAACCGCTTATCGTCTTTACACCAAAAAGTTTGCTTCGTGATCCAAGAGTTGTTTCTAGCATAGAAGAATTAGAAAATGGTAGTTTCCAAGAAACCATCGATGATGAAACCGTAAATAAAGCGGAGGTTAAAACCCTAGTTTTCTGCACAGGAAAATTCTATTATGATATTACTGCCGAAAGAGAAATCCGAGGAAGAAAAGATGTGGCTGTTGTAAGAATCGAACAATTATTTCCATTACCTACAGATCAATTGAAAGAAATTATTGCCAAATATCCAAATGTTGATGATTATGTTTGGGCACAAGAAGAGCCAAAAAACATGGGAGCTTATGGTTATATGCTGATGAATTTCAATCAAGTAAACTGGAGATTGGCTTCGTTAAGAGTCTCCTCTGCATCGGCATCAGGAAGTTATACAAGGTCTAAAAATCGTCATGCAAAAGCGATCAAAATGGTTTTCGAAAAAGATTTTGTTAGATAAAATAATAGTATAAAAAGATTTAAGATTCATAATTTAATATAAATAAGATGATTTTAGAAATGAAAGTCCCATCACCAGGGGAATCTATAAAAGAAGTTGAAATTGCTACTTGGTTAGTAAAAGATGGAGATTATGTAGAAAAAGATCAAGCCATTGCCGAGGTTGATTCTG
>Ga0209717_1000247_pt1 | contig 68715 bp, 33 predicted proteins | sample AD_UKC048_MetaG_FD_184418 | JGI IMG/M metagenome (GOLD analysis project Ga0209717, IMG submission 184418) | Active sludge microbial communities of municipal wastewater-treating anaerobic digesters from USA - AD_UKC048_MetaG (SPAdes) (version 2) | ecosystem: Engineered > Bioreactor > Anaerobic >...
TTGTACTGCTACGGCTACAGCTACGGTGACTGTCGGTTTACTGCCGAATGCCAATATTTCTGCTGTTCCTGCCACCATTTGCGTGGGCCAAACCAGCACGCTGACCGCTTCCGGCGGCGGCACCTACCTGTGGAGCAACGGCGCTACAACAGCTGCCATTACGGTAAGCCCTGCTGCCACAACTACTTATACGGTAATTGTTACCAGCGGCGTAGGTTGTGTTAAAACCGCTACCGCTACGGTAACGGTCAACCCGCTCCCGAACGTAACGGCAACGCCAAGCCCGTCTACTATTTGTAACGGACAAAGCAGCACCATCACTGCTACCGGTGGCGGCACTTACCTGTGGAACAACGGCGCCACGACGGCAGCCATCACGGTAAACCCAACTGCTACAACAACTTATACGGTAACGGTTACCAATGCTGCCGGCTGTACTGCAAGCGCTACCGCGACCGTAACTGTAAATCCGCTGCCAAATGCGACAGCTGCGGCATCGCCTGCTACGATTTGCGTGGGCCAAAGCAGTACCATTACTGCTACCGGCGGCGGCACTTACCTGTGGAGCAATAATGCAACGACAGCCGCCATCACGGTAAACCCGGTCACTACCACTACTTATACCGTAACGGTAACCGCCGCGAACGGCTGTACCAAAACTGCTACCGCAACGGTAACGGTGAATCCGCTCCCGACGGTGACGGCTACGCCTGTTCCTTCTACCATTTGCAACGGCCAGAACAGTACTATTACCGCTACCGGCGGCGGCACCTACCTGTGGAATAACGGCGCTACCACGGCTGCCATTACCGTAACTCCAACAACAACAACAACTTATACTGTAGTCGTTACCAATGCAGCCGGCTGTACGGCCAGCGCTACTGCTACCGTTACAGTGAATCCGCTGCCGAATGCCAGCGCGAGTGCTTTCCCTGCTACTATTTGTCAGGGCCAAAGCACGGAACTCTCCGCTTCAGGTGGCGGCACTTACCTGTGGAATACGGGCGCCACCAGTGCAACCGTTGTTATCAGTCCTGTAACAACGACAACTTACACTGTAACGGTGACGGGCCCAGGCGGCTGTACCAAAACGGCAACTACTACGGTGACGGTGAACCCGCAGCCGAATGCAACGGCCAGCGCTTCTCCAAACACGGTTTGTGAAGGCTTCAGCAGCACCCTTACTGCCACCGGTGGTGGCACGTACTTGTGGAGCACCGGTGAAACCAGCGCTTCTATTTCAGTAACTCCAAGTGCCGCAAGCACGACATACACCGTAACGGTAACCGGCGTAAATGGATGTACTAAAACCGCTACCACAACGGTGTTACTAATAAAACCACCAAGTATAACGGCGAATGCTTCTCCGGCAACCATTTGTGCCGGACAAAGTAGCACGGTCTCTGTGTCGGGAACGGGAACATACCTGTGGAACAACGGAGCGACAACCGCCTCTATCACCGTAACTCCCGCTACTACAACAACTTACACGGTTACTGTAACGGGCACGAACGGCTGTACTAAAACGGCCACTGCTACCGTAACGGTAAATCCATTGCCGAATGCAACAGCCACTCCAAGCCCTGCTACGATCTGTACAGGGTTGAGCAGTACCATCACCGCTACCGGCGGCGGTACTTATCTGTGGAATACCGGTGCTACGACGGCGACCATTACCGTTAACCCGATCGCTACCACAACCTACACGGTCACAGTAACCGGCACGAACGGCTGTACCAAAACAGCCACTGCTACCGTTACGGTCAATCCGACTCCGACTGCTACGGCTGCTGCGGCTCCTTCCACCATTTGTGTGGGCCAGAGCAGCACGATCACCGCAACAGGCGGTGGTACTTACCTGTGGAACAACGGCGCAACAACGGCTACCATCACCGTAAGCCCGGTTGCCACAACTACCTATACCGTCACAGTTACCCTTGCTGCCGGCTGCACGGCCAGCGCAACGGCGACGGTAACAGTCAACCCGCTTCCGAATGCAACGGCTGCTGCCGCACCCGCTACGATCTGTGCCGGACAAACCAGTACGATCACGGCCACGGGCGGAGGTACCTACCTCTGGAACAACGGAGCCACCACAGCGGCTATTACCGTAAATCCTTCTGTTACAACGACATATACGGTAACTGTAACCGGTGCGAACGGCTGTACAAAAACTGCCACTGCTACCGTTACGGTGAATCCGCTGCCGAACGCGGCGGCTGTAGGCGCTACGGGTTGCCCGGGCTCTACAGTAACGATTTCCGCATCGGGTGGCGGTACCTACCTCTGGGCTACCGGTCAAACGACTTCTTCCATTCAGGTCATTGTAGCCGGTGCGCCGACGGTTTACCTGGTTACGGTAACCAGCGCTCAGGGTTGTACCGCTACGGCTCAGGCCGCAGTGGATCCGCTGTTCCCGCCGGTTGTAACTGCTACGCCTAACCCTTCCACCATTTGCAACGGCCAGAGCAGCACGATCACTGCTACCGGCGGTGGCACGTACCTGTGGAATAACGGTGCTACTACGGCTGCCATCACGGTAAGCCCTGTTGCCACTACTACATACACCGTAACTGTAACTGGTTCGAATGGCTGTACGGCTACTGCCACGGCTACTGTAACGGTAAACCCGCTTCCCAACGCGAACGCCAGCGCTTCCCCGGCCACCATTTGTGTGGGCCAGAGCAGCACGGTAACCGCTACTGGCGGCGGCACCTATCTTTGGAACAACGGCGCCACCACTGCTGCCATCATGGTGAGCCCGGTTGCTACCACTACCTACACGGTTACGGTTACCGGCGCAAATGGCTGTACCAAAACCGCTACGGCTACCGTCACAGTGAATCCGCTGCCGAATGCGACCGCTACGGCAACACCCGGCACAATCTGTACCGGTCTGAGCAGCACGATTACCGCTACCGGCGGCGGCACATACCTGTGGAGCAACGGCGCCACGGCGGCTGCCATTACGGTAACCCCGGTTGCTACAACCACTTATACTGTAACGGTAACGGATGCAAACGGCTGTTCCAAAACAGCTACCGCAACCGTTAACGTCAATCCTACTCCAAACCCGACTGCCAGCGCATTGCCTGCTACCATTTGTGTAGGCAACAACAGCGTACTGACGGCTACCGGCGGCGGTACTTACCTGTGGAATAACGGTGCAACGACGGCCAGTATCACAGTAACTCCTGTGGTGACGACCACCTACACGGTCACTGTAACTTTGGCTGCCGGTTGTACGGCCAGCGCTACTACAACGGTTACCGTAAATCCGCTTCCGAATGCAACTGCTACACCTGTTCCGGCTACCATCTGCGACGGCCAGAGCAGTACTATTACCGCTACCGGCGGTGGTACTTACCTGTGGAATAATGGTGCTACGACTGCTGCCATCACAGTAAGCCCTGTCACTACGACTACCTACACGGTCACGGTCACCGGTACGAACGGTTGTACCAAAACCGCTACCGCTACCGTAACGGTAAATCCATTGCCAAATGCGGCTGCCAGCGCAGCGCCTGCTACCATTTGTGTGGGCCAGAGCAGCGTCATCACTGCCAGCGGCGGCGGCACCTACCTGTGGAACAACGGTGCTACCACGGCTGCCATCACGGTAAGCCCTGTGGCAACCACTACCTATACTGTTACTGTTACCGGTGTGAACGGCTGTACCAAAACGGCAACCGCTACCGTAACTGTAAATCCGCTGCCAAATGCAACGGCTACTGTCGTTCCCGCTGCGATTTGTAACGGCCAGAGCAGCACGATCACCGCTACCGGTGGCGGCACTTACCTGTGGAATAACGGCGCTACGACCGCTGCCATTACGGTAAACCCAACAACATCAACAACTTATACCGTTACTGTTACCGGTGCGAACGGTTGCACCAAAACGGCTACCGCAACTGTTACCGTTAACCAACTGCCGAATGCTGTTGCAGTTGGTGCAACGGGTTGTATCGGTCAGCCGGTAACCATTTCCGCTTCCGGCGGTGGTACCTACCTCTGGCCAACCGGCGAAACGACCGCATCTATTTCGGTCATTATGCCCGGCGCACCTGCCATTTACCAGGTTACGGTAACGAGTGCTCAGGGTTGCACTGCTACGGCAGATGCGACTCTTACTCCCCTCTTTCTCCCTTCGGCATCTATTTCAGGAAATACGGCTATTTGCAACGGCTTCAGCACAGTGCTGACCGCTTCCGGCAACGGTACCTATTTGTGGAATACCGGTGCCGGCACTGCTGCCATTACCGTTTCGCCTGTGGTTTCCACCACGTACACGGTAACGGTCACCGGGGCCAACGGTTGCACCAAAACGGCTACCTCCACCGTGGTTGTTACCAATTGCCCTTCCATCAATATGACAAAATCGTTTGTAAGCGCTGTGCCGACCGGAAACGGAACGTACAATGTAACGTACCAGATTGTTGTAACGAACGCAGGAACGGGCAGTGGAACCTATGGCCTGAAAGACACGCCTTTATTTGACAACGACATTACGATCAACAGCGGTTCGTACAGCGGCCAGGCCAGCGGTGCGATGAACACCAGCGGCTCTACTACGCTGGCTACCAACGTTTCGATCGGAGCAAGTTCGACGCATACTTATACGGTAATCTTTAATGTGAGCCTCAACCTGGCTCCGGGTTCTCCCGATGGCGGCGACAATATTTACACAGCCTGCAGCAATCCGGGCAGCAATCCGGGCAGCAGCGCCGGCCAGGGTCTGTACAATAAAGCGGAACTGGACACCAACAACGACGGTACTCCCGAAATCACGGATGACGCCTGCGGTGACCTGCCGAATGTGAAACTGGCGAAAAACTTCGTCAGCGCTACGCAAAACGCGAACGGTTCTTATACAGTTACGTACACGATCACTGTCAATAACAACGGCGGTGCAACAGGTGCTTACACGCTGAAAGACACGCCTTCGTTCGACAACGACGTAACGATCAACAGCGGCGCGTACAGCGGCCAGGCCAGCGGTTCCATGAGCACCAGCGGTTCGACCACACTGGCAACCAACGCAGCCATTGCAGCGGGCGCTACACACACCTACACGGTAACATTCAATGTAAATCTGAACCTGGCTCCGGGCTCACCCGATGCCGGCGACAACGTATACACACCTTGCGCTGTACCGGGCAACGGTCCTGGCAGCAGCCCCAACCAGGGTCTGTACAACAAAGCCACCCTGGATACCGACAACGACGGCGACGTAGACCTCACCGATGACGCTTGCGGCGACCTGCCGAACGTGAACATGGTGAAAAACTTCGTCAGCGCAGTTCCAACCGGCAACGGCACCTACAACGTAACCTACACGGTTGTTGTCAACAACAACGGTGGCACTTCGGGTACCTACACCCTGAAAGACACGCCATTGTTCGACAACGACGTGACGATCAACAGCGGTTCGTTCAGCGGCCAGGCCAGCGGTGCGATGAACACCACCGGCACGACGACACTGGCAACCAACGCCACGATCGCAGCGGGTGCTACGCACACGTACACGGTCCTGTTTAATGTAACGCTCAACCTGGCTCCAGGCTCACCTGACGGCGGCGACAACGTTTACACTTCCTGCGCTGTACCGGGCAACGGTCCTGGCAGCAGCCCCAACCAGGGTCTGTACAACCGTTCGACTTTGGATACCAATGGCGACGGCACGGCTGACATCACTGATGATGCCTGTGGCGACCTGCCGAACGTAACCCTGGCGAAAAACTTCGTCAGCGCTACGCAAAACGCAAATGGTTCTTATACAGTAACATACACGATCGCAGTCAATAACAACGGCGGTGCAGCAGGTGCCTACACCCTGAAAGACACGCCATCGTTCGACAACGACGTGACAATCAACAGCGGCGCGTACAGCGGCCAGGCTTCCGGCGCGATGAGCACCAGCGGCACGACGACACTGGCAACCAACGCAGCCATTGCAGCGGGCGCTACACACACCTACACGGTAACATTCAATGTAAATCTGAACCTGGCTCCGGGCTCACCCGATGCCGGCGACAACGTTTACACGGCTTGCAGCGTACCGGGCAACGGTCCTGGCAGCAGCCCGAACCAGGGTCTGTACAACAAAGCCACTTTGGATACCGACAACGACGGCGACGTAGACCTCACCGATGACGCTTGCGGCGACCTGCCGAACGTGAACATGGTGAAAAACTTCGTCAGCGCGGTTCCAACCGGCAACGGCACGTTCAACGTGACCTACACAGTTGTAGTAAGCAATAACGGTGGTACTTTGGGCACTTATACCCTGAAAGACACGCCGATGTTCGACAATGACGTGACGATCAACAGCGGCGCATTCAGCGGCCAGGCCAGCGGTGCGATGAATACCACGGGCACGACGACGCTTGCAACCAACGCATCGATCCCCGCCGGTTCCACGCATACTTATACGGTTCTGTTTAACGTAAGCCTGAATCTGGCTCCGGGCTCTCCTGATGCCGGCGACAACGTTTACACATCTTGCGCTGTACCGGGCAACGGCCCTGGCAGCAGCCCGAACCAGGGTCTGTACAACCGCTCGACGCTGGATACCAACAATGACGGCACGGCCGACATCACCGACGATGCCTGCGGTGACCTGCCGAACCTCACGATGCATAAGGACTTCGTTTCTGCAACCGTGAATCCGGACGGCACTTACGATGTGACCTACAACATCTTCGTAACCAATACCGGCGGCGCTTCGGCTACCTACACGCTGAAAGACAGCCATGCTTTCGACAACGACATTACTGTCAACAGCGGTAGTTACAATGGCGGTCTGATCTGCTGCGGTACCTTCTTCAATACCTTCACAGGAGATCCGGGCATCATTACCCTGATCAGCAACACCTCCCTCGTGGGCGGCGGTACGGATGTATTTTCCATTACCTACAATGTAAGCCTGAACCTCGCTCCGGGCTCTACCGACGGCGGCGACAATATTTACACGGCTTGCAGCGTACCGGGCAACGGTCCGGGCAGCAGCCCCAACCAGGGCCTGTACAATAAAGCCCTGCTGGATACGGACAACGACGGTGATACCGACATTTCTGACGATGCCTGCGGCGACCTGCCGAACATTGGCATGGTGAAAAACTTCGTCAGCGCAGTTCCAACCGGCAACGGCACGTTCAACGTGACCTACACCATCACCGTTACCAACAACGGCGGTGCAGCAGGTACCTACGGTCTGAAAGACACGCCATTGTTCGACAACGACGTGACGATCAACAGCGGTTCCTACAGCGGCCAGGCCAGCGGCGCCATGAACACCAGCGGCACAACGACGCTGGCTACCAACGCTGCCATCGCAGCGGGCGCTACGCATACGTACACAGTACTGTTCAACGTAAGCCTGAACCTCGCTCCGGGATCACCCGATGCCGGCGATAACGTGTACACGGCTTGCAGCGTACCGGGCAACGGTCCGGGTAGCAGCCCCAACCAGGGTCTGTACAACCGCTCTACTTTGGATACCAACAATGACGGCAATCCCGACATCACAGACGATGCCTGCGGCGACCTGCCGAACCTGAACATGTTGAAAAACTTTGTAAGCGCTACTGCCAATGCAAACGGCACTTACACAGTAACTTATACCATTACTGTCAGCAACAACGGCGGCGCAACGGGCACTTACGGCCTGAAAGACACGCCTTCGTTCGACAATGACGTGACGATCAACAGCGGCACGTTCAGCGGTCAGGCCAGCGGTGCGATGAACACCACGGGTACGACGACGCTGGCAGCCAACGCGACGATCGCAGCGGGCGCTACCCATACGTACACAGTAACGTTCAACGTAAGCCTCAACCTGACTCCGGGATCTCCGGACGGTGGCGACAATATTTACACGGCTTGCAGTGTACCGGGCAACGGTCCGGGCAGCAACCCCAACCAGGGCCTGTACAACCTTGCACAACTTGATTCAGATAACGACGGCGATACCGATATTACCGATGATGCCTGCGGCGATTTGCCTGCGGCTGAAATCGGCGACTTCGTATGGGAAGATACCGATGCGGATGGTGTACAGGATTTCGGTGAACCGGGTATCCCGAATGTAACCGTTACCCTGACGGGCACTACCAACGGTGGCAGCCCTGTGAGCCTGACAACGACGACGGACGGCACAGGCCACTACCTGTTCAGCCACCTCGAAGCAGGTACTTACAAAATCACCTTCGGCACGCCTGCCGGCGGTTATGTGCTGACTACCCAGGATCTGGGCGGCAACGACGCTACTGACAGCGATGCTGCTTCCGGCACACTCATGACGATCAATGAAGTGCTGACACCTGCTGAATCCAACCTCACCTACGACGCTGGTTTCTACAAACCTGCCGCTATTGGTGACTTCGTTTGGGTAGATACCGACGGCGACGGCGTACAAGACTTTGGCGAACCGGGTATTCCGAACGTTCGGGTAACCCTGAACGGCACGGCGGGCGACGGTACTGTAGTACTGCTGACCCAATTTACAGGACTGAACGGCGATTACCTGTTCTCTAACCTGAAACCGGGTACTTACTATGTGAACTTCGGAACGCCTGCGGGCGGTTACGTAGCCACCGGCAAAGATCTGGGCGGCGATGACACCAAAGACTCCGATGCGGATGTCGTAACGGGCTCTACCATCAATGAAATCCTGACTTCCGGTGAAACCAACCTTACCTACGATGCAGGTTTCTATATTCCTGCCTCCATCGGCGACTACGTTTGGATCGACACCGATCTGGACGGTATTCAGGACGGTACGGAAACGGGCCTCGGCAACGTGCCTGTAACCCTCACGGGTACCACCGGCGACGGAGGTTCGGTCAACCTGACCACGACCACCAACAGCAGCGGTTTCTACATTTTCACGAATCTGGAGCCTGGTACATACAAACTGACCTTCGGCCAGCCTGTAGGATACTTCGTTTCTCCGCTGGATCAGGGTGGCAACGATGCACTCGACAGCGATGTGAACCCGGGTACGCTGATGACGATTAATGAAGTGCTCACTTCCGGTGAAGCCAACATGACCTACGATGCGGGCTTCTACGTACCGCAACCGGCCATCAACCTGGAGAAATACGTGAACGGCCAGGATGCAGACAACGCTCCGGGCGTGATCCTGCTGGTACCGGATGTTGCACCGACGGTGACGTTTACCTTCACGGTAACCAACACGGGTAACCTGCCGCTGCAAAATGTAGTGGTAACGGATAATATCCTGGGCTCTATCTGTACGATCCCGACCCTTGCCGCCGGTGCATCTCAAACCTGCACGGCTACGGCTTCTGCACAAAGAGGCCTGCATACCAATATTGCTACCGTAACCGGTCAGCCTTACAATCCGGACAACAACACGCCGGTAGGGCCGCCGCTGGACGACACGGATCCGGGTAACTACACGGGCGTATTTATCAATATGGATAAAACGGCCGACAAAACCGTCGTATGCGCAGGTGAACTGGTGAAATACACCCTGACCACGCGTATGCTTGGCGGTACGACCGGCATTCAAATTCGCAACGTAAAAGCAACGGACAACAATGTTGTAGGTCAGATGACCTGCCAGGGCCTCAACTGGTCGGGCGGCGATCTGAACAACAACTGCTATATCGACTTTATCGATAACAACAATGACGCCGCGTCCGACGAAGAATTTATGTGGATGTACACCATGCCGGTGAATCAGACGCTTATCAACACCGCCAATGATATGGGCGAAGTATGGTACGTCGATCCGATCACCAACGTGGCTAGTTTCATCGGAAATGTTGGAAATACCGACCAGGTAACGGTAACCGTCAACTCGAATAATTGCGCTGAAATCGGCAACTACGTTTGGGAAGATACGGATGCCGACGGCGTACAGGATGGTACCGAACTGGGTATCCCGGGTGTGCCTGTTACCCTGAATGGTACGACCATCGACGGCGTTATCGTTACGCAAAATACCAGCACCAACGGTTCGGGTCTGTACCTGTTCAGCGGACTGGTTGCCGGTACGTATAAAATCACATTCGGCACACCTGCGGGCGGTTATACGCTGACCGGTCAGGATCTGGGCGGAAATGACAATACAGACAGCGATGCCGCTCCAGGCACGCAAATGACCATTAATGAAGTGCTTACTCCGGGTGAATCCAACCTGACCTACGACGCGGGCTTCTACAAACCGGCATCTCTGGGTGACTACGTTTGGGAAGATACCGACAACGACGGTGTGCAGGATGGAACCGAGGTAGGTATTCCGAACGTAACGGTATCCCTCACGGGCACCACCGGTAGCGGTACGCCGGTCAACCTGACCACGACCACCGGCCCGAACGGCGAATACCATTTCAATAACCTGCAACCGGGTACGTACGTTGTAACCTTCACACAACCAGTAGGTTACACGCCTTCTCCGGTGGATCAGGGTGGCGACGATACGAAAGACAGTGATGCCAACATCGTTACAGGCCAGTCTCCTCCGGTAACCCTCACGAGCGGTCAGAGCAATCAGACCATCGATGCTGGTTTCGATGTCGACTGCCTCTACAACCCGCTCGTACTGACAACTTCTGTAACGAACGTATTGTGCAACGGAAACAGCACCGGCGCGATCGACCTGACGGTAACGGGTGGCCATCCGGCTTACACCTACCTGTGGTCGAACGGCACTACCACGCAGGACCTCAGCGGCCGCACAGCCGGTACCTACACGGTAACGGTGACGGATATCAAAGGCTGTACGAAAACGACGACTGCAACGATTACCGAACCGTCGGCGCTCAACCTGACTACCAGCGTAACCAATGTACCATGTAACGGTGGCAGCACCGGCGCCATCGACCTGACGGTCAGCGGCGGCACACCTGGCTATACCTACCTGTGGTCGAACGGAGCCACCACACAAGACCTTAGCGGTCTGTCGGCAGGCATTTACACCGTAACGGTAACCGACGCCAACGGCTGTTCCAAAGTGACTTCCGCAACGGTGAACGAATCGAGCACCCTCGTGGCAACCACTACGGTGGTGAACGTACTGTGCAACGGCGGCAACAATGGTTCCATCGACCTGACAGTCAGCGGCGGTACGCCGGGCTACCAGTATCTGTGGTCCAACAACGCTACCTCGCAGGATATCAGCGGCCTGACCGCCGGTACCTACACGGTAACCGTAACCGACGCGAACGGTTGTATCAAAACTACCACCGCAACGGTAACTGAGCCGCCGGTTCTGACGGCTTCGGCTGTTGCCACCAACGTGACCTGCTTCGATCTGTCCAATGGCTCCGTCAACCTCACGGTAGGCGGCGGTTCCCCGGGCTACACGTTCCTGTGGTCGAACGGCGCAACGACGGAAGACCTGACGGGTCGCCCGGCCGGCACATACACCGTAACCATCACGGATACGCACGGCTGTACCAAAACGGCTACCGCAACCATTAATGAACCTGCTGAAATCTCGATTGCCTTCTCCGTGGTGAACCTGTCCTGCAACGGCGGTTCCAACGGCGCAATCGATATGTCGGTAAGCGGCGGTACCCCTGGATACACGTACCACTGGTCGACCGGCGCAACGACGGAAGACATCAGCGGACTTTCTTCTTCTACCTACACCATTACCGTAACCGACGCCAACGGTTGTACGAAAGCGGTCAGCATCCTTCTGACGCAACCGCCTCCGATCAACCCGACCGTTTCCGTAACGCACGTCACCTGCTACGGTGGCAGCAACGGCGCGATCGACCTGAGCGTCACCGGCGGTACCGGCGCATACTCCTACCTCTGGTCCAACGGCACAACGACGCAAGACCTGACAGGCGTAACCGCAGGCACCTACACGGTAACGGTAACAGATGCTAATTTCTGTACCAAAACTGCCACAGCAACCATCAATCAGCCTACGGAAATTACGCCGTCTACCAGCGTAACCAACGTAAACTGCAACGGTGGCAACAACGGCGCAATTGACCTGACCGTAACGGGCGGCACACCGGGCTACACTTACCAGTGGTCCACCGGCGCAACGACGCAGGATCTCAGCGGCCGCACTGCCGGTACGTATACGGTAACGATCACCGATCTGAACGGCTGTACCAAAACGGCCACAGCGACCATCACCGAACCGCCTGCGATCACCGCTACGGCTGTACCGACCAATGTGACCTGCTTCGGCTTGTCCAACGGCTCCATCAACCTGACGGTTGGCGGCGGAACACCGGGCTACACGTACCTGTGGTCGAACGGCGCAACGACGGAAGACCTGACGGGTCGCACGGCCGGTACCTACACGGTAACGATCACCGACACGCACGGTTGTACCAAAACGGCAACGGCTACGATCACTGAGCCGGCAGACATCGCCATCGGATTCTCCGTCATGAATCTGTCCTGCAACGGTGGCGCCAACGGCTCCATCGACCTGACGGTAACGGGTGGTACTACACCATACACATACCTCTGGTCGACCGGCGCAACGACGGAAGACATCAGCGGTCTGACTGCAACAACTTATACTATTACCGTAACGGATGCAAATGGCTGTACCAAAGCAGTCAGCATTCTGCCGACGCAACCACCGGCACTCAACCCGACTGTTGTGGTAACCAACGTTTCCTGCTTCGGCGGTAGCAACGGCGCAGTCGATCTGTCCGTAACCGGCGGCACCGGCGCATACTCTTACCTCTGGTCGAACGGCACAACGACGCAAGACCTGAATGGGGTAGTAGCCGGCACATATACCGTAACGGTAACCGACGCGAACAACTGTACCAAAACCGCAACCGCAACGGTAACGGAACCGCCGGCACTCGTGCTGAGCGCCTCCGTCACCAATGTATTGTGCAATGGCGGCAGCAACGGCGCCATCGACCTCACGGTCAGCGGCGGATCGCCGGGCTACACGTACCTGTGGAGCAACGGCGCAACGACGCAGGACCTGACAGGCCGCACGGCCGGTACCTACAGCGTGACCGTAACGGATACGCATGGTTGCACGAAAACAACTTCGGCTACCATCACCGAACCACCGGCACTGGCACTGAGCACGGCTGTTACCAATGTATTGTGCAACGGCGGCAACAACGGTGCAGTCGACCTGACTGTTACCGGCGGCACCCTGCCTTACGCATTTGCATGGTCGAACGGTGCAACGACCGAAGACCTCGCAGGCCGCACAGCGGGTACCTACACGGTGACAGTGACGGATGCTAACGGTTGTACCAAATCTACCACTGCAACCATCACGCAACCTACTGCCATCAACCTGACTACTTCGGTAACGAACGTAGCATGTAATGGTGCCAATACCGGCGCCGTCGACCTGACGGTCAGCGGCGGAACACCGGGTTACACCTACCTGTGGAACACCGGCGCTACCACGCAGGATCTGAGCGGCCTGACCGCCGGAACCTACACGGTGACGGTAACGGATGCCAACGGTTGTACTAAAACAACCAGCGCAACAGTTTCTGAAAACTCGCCGATCGTTCTTGCAACTACACCGGTACACGTACTCTGCAACGGCGGTAACAACGGTTCTATCGACCTCGTAGTGAGCGGCGGCACGCCTGCTTACACCTACGCATGGACCAATGGTGCAACCACACAGGATCTGAATAACCTGACGGCTGGTACCTACACCGTGACAGTAACCGACATCAACGGCTGTACCAAATCTGCGACTGCTACCGTGAACGAACCGCCGGCCCTCACGGCTACGGCTGTTCCGACCAACGTAACCTGCTTCGGTATGGCAAACGGTTCGGTCGATCTCACTGTTTCCGGCGGCACACCAGGCTACACATATCTGTGGAGCAACGGTGCAACAACGCAGGACCTGACAGGCCGCACGGCCGGTACCTACACCGTAACGATCACCGATACGCACGGTTGTACCACAACCGCCACGGCTACCATCACTCAGCCGAACGATATTCAGGTATTGTTCTCGGTGGTGAACCTGGCCTGCTACGGTGGCAACAACGGCGCCATCGACCTGACGGTGAGCGGCGGCACGCCTGCTTACACCTACGTTTGGTCGAACAACGCAACAACGGAAGACATCAGCAATCTGACTTCCAGTGTTTATACGGTGACGGTAACGGACGCCAACGGCTGCACGAAAGCCGTGAGCATCCTGCTGACACAACCGCCGCAGATCACGTTGAGCACCATCGTTACTAATGTAACCTGCAACGGCGGCAGCAACGGCAAGATCGACCTCACCGCTACCGGCGGCACGGGCGTCCTGTCCTACCTGTGGTCGAACGGCACAACAACACAAGACCTGAACGGCGTGGTGGCCGGCACGTATACCGTGACCGTCACCGATGCCAATAACTGTACTAAAACGACGAGCGCAACCATTACCGAACCGCCGGCTATCGTGCTGACTACTTCGGTAACCAATATCCTGTGCAATGGTGGCAACAACGGTGCTGTTGACCTGACGGTGAGCGGCGGCACACCGGGCTACTCTTACCTGTGGTCTACGGGCGCTACCACGCAGGACCTGTCCGGTCGCACCGCTGGCACCTACACCGTAACGGTAACGGACGCCAACGGCTGCACCAAAACGACCTCGGCAACGATCACCGAACCGCCGGTACTCACGGCATCGGCTGTTCCAACCCCGGCTTCGTGCACAGGCGCCTTGGATGGCTCTATCGATCTCACAGTCGGCGGCGGCACACTGCCATACGTTTACCTGTGGTCGAACGGCGCTACCACACAAGACCTCACAGGTCTGGGTGCAGGCACCTACACGGTAACGGTAACGGATGCCAACGGCTGTACCAAAACTGCGAGCGCGACGATCATTCAACCTACTATTACTGTAGTCAGTGCAGTTGCATCCAACTGTAACCCTGCCAACAACACCTACTCCGTTGTGGTAACGGTTTCGTGGACGAATGCACCGACGAACCAGATCACAGTAACCACCACTGAAGGCGGTTCTGCTACCATCAGTATCACTCCGGGTTCCAACGGTACACAAACGGCCACCATCACGGGCCTCATTTCCAACGGTGCAGCAGATGTGGACGTAACGGCGGCATTCAATGCCAACTGCTCGAAAACATTCGCAGATGCCTACGATGCTCCGATGAGTTGTATCCCTGCTGAAATCGGTAACTTCGTATGGAATGACCTCGACGGCGACGGCGTACAGGACTTCGGCGAACCAGGTATCCCGAACGTACCGGTGACTTTGACCGGTGTCGATCAACTGGGCGTCCCTGTGAACCTTACCACGACGACCGGCCCGAACGGTGAATACCTGTTCCCGAACCTCGTTCCGGGTACCTACAAAGTAACCTTCGGCCAGCCTGCCGGTTTTGTGCCAAGCGCACCAGACCAGGGCGGCAACGACAATACCGACAGCGATATCAATCCGGTGACGTTCATGACGCCGAATGAAATCCTGACCCCGGGCGAATCCAACCTGACGTACGATGCCGGCTTCTTCCAGCCTGCTTCTATCGGTGACTTCGTTTGGGTAGACACGGACGGCGACGGCGTACAGGACTTCGGCGAGCCGGGCATCCCGAACGTACCGGTGACCCTCACGGGCACCACCGGCGACGGCACTCCGGTTACCCTGACCACGACGACCGGCCCTACCGGCGGTTACTCGTTTACAGGCCTCGAACCGGGTACCTACAAACTGACCTTCGGCCAGCCTGCCGGCGGCTTCATACCTACCGCTGCCGATCAGGGTGGCAATGATGGAACGGACAGCGATATCGATCCTGTGACGTTCATGACGCCGACCGAAACGCTGACTTCCGGCGAAGACAACCCGACGTACGATGCCGGCTTCTTCCAGCCTGCTTCTATCGGCGACTTCGTGTGGAACGACCTCGACGGCGACGGCGTACAGGACTTCGGCGAACCGGGTATCCCGAACGTAACCGTGACCCTCACCGGTACCACGGGCGACGGCACTCCGGTCAACCTGACCACGACGACCGGCCCAACCGGCGGTTACTCGTTTACAGGCCTCGAACCGGGTACCTATAAACTGACCTTCGGCCAGCCTGTCGGATTTACAACGACAGCACCGGATCAGGGTGGTAACGATGCCACGGATAGCGATGTGAATCCTGCTACGTTGATGACTCCGAACGAAACGTTGACTTCGGGTGAAAACAACCCGACCTACGACGCCGGCTTCTTCCAGGCTGCCGAAATCGGCAACTTCGTGTGGAACGACCTCGACGGCGATGGCGTACAGGACTTCGGCGAACCGGGTATCCCGAACGTAACGGTAACCCTCACCGGTACAACCGGCGACGGCACACCGGTTACGCTGACAACGACTACCAACGGCTCCGGCAATTACCTGTTCTCCGGCCTCGAACCGGGTACGTACAAACTGACCTTCGGCACACCTGCAGGCGGCTACATCCTGACCGGTAATGATCTGGGCGGCAACGACCAGACCGACAGCGATGCCATGCCCGGCACACAAATGACTGTGAATGAAGTACTGACGGCTGGTGAATCCAACCTGACTTACGACGCCGGTTTCTTCCTGCCTGCCGCACTGGGCGACTTCGTTTGGAACGACACAGATGGCGACGGTACGCAGGACTTCGGTGAGCCTGGCATTCCGAACGTAACGGTTACCCTGACGGGCACCACCGGCGACGGTACACCTGTCAACCTGACCACGACGACCGGCCCGAACGGTGAATACCATTTCACCAACCTCGAACCGGGAACGTACGTAGTGACCTTCACCACGCCTACCGGTTATGATAACACCGAACAGGATCAGGGCGGCGACGACACCGACGACTCCGACGCCAATCCGGTAACGGGTCAATCCCCGCCGGTTGTGCTGACCAGTGGTGAAACCGACAACACCATCGATGCCGGCTACGGTCAATACGACCTGGCGCTGGACAAAGCGCTCAGCCCGGGTACGCCTGGTCCGTTCGCTCCGGGCGCCAACGTCGACTTCGTGATCACAGTTACGAATGAAGGCGGCCTGCCTGCAACCAACGTGGTTGTTACGGATCGCCCGCAAACGGGCCTGACGATCATCGGATTCGATGCAAACGGCAGTAGCGTGATCAACAACGGCAACGGTACCTACACGATCCCAAGCCTGCTTGAAGGCCAGAGCGTTTCCTTCATCGTGAAAACGAAGATCAACGCCAACTTCACAGGCCTGACACTTACAAATGAAGCCGAAATCACCACTGACGACGGCGACGACATAGATTCTACACCGAACAACGACGTTCCGACCGAGGACGACCAGGACGACGAAATCATTCCGATCCAGCACACACCTTCCGTTGATATTGAAAAATACACCAACGGTCAGGATGCGGACAACGCTCCGGGTGTAATCATTCTGGTTCCGAACGTGGCTCCGATCGTTACCTGGACCTATACAGTGACCAACACCGGTACCCTCGACCTGACGAACGTAGTTGTTACGGACGACCATGAGGGCGTGATCGGAACGATTCCGTTCCTCGCAGCCGGCGCCAGCACGACGCTGACCAAAACGGGCACGGCCATACGCGGTATGTACCACAACCTGGGCTCCGTCAGCGGTCAGCCGGTAGACAACACCGGTACACCGGTAGGTACTCCGGTAACCGATGAAGATCCGTCGAACTACACGGGCGTATTTATCAACATGGATAAATCGGCCGACAAAACGGAGATCTGCGCAGGTGAAGAAGTGACCTACACGCTGATCACCCGCATGCTGGGTGGCGCACCGGGTATCGAAATCCGCAACGTCATGGCCATGGATAACAACATGCCGGGCACGTTTGTCTGCAACGGTCAGTACTGGGTTTCCTGCGCACAAAACAGCAATACTTTGTGCGACCTCGACGGCGACTGCGTTCTCGAATTCGTAGACAATAACAACGACGAGAAATCGGACGAGGAATTCAAATGGCAGTACACCAAAGTCATCAACCAGACCACGGTGAACATCGCCAACGATATGGGTGAAGTATGGTACGTCGATCCGATTACCGGCGCTGAAATGTTTGTCGGCAACGTTGGCAACAACGACGAGGTAACCGTAACAGTGGTTCCGAACCGTTGCGCTGAAATCGGCGACTTCGTATGGAACGACCTCGATGGTAACGGCATTCAGAACGGCATCGAACCGGGTATCCCGAACGTGCCGGTTACCCTGAACGGTACTAACATTGACGGCAATCCGGTAACACTGAATACCACGACCAACGGAACGGGCTTCTACCTGTTCTCCGGACTGGTACCGGGTACCTACACCGTAACGTTCGGCACACCTGCCGGCGGATACGTTCTGACCGCACCGAATCAGGGTGGAGACGATACCAAAGACAGCGACGCAGCAACGGGTACGCAACAAACTGCACCCGAAACGCTGATCGCAGGGGAGTCTAACCTGACGTATGATGCCGGCTTCTTCCTGCCTGCCTCTATCGGCAACTTTGTGTGGAATGATACCGATGGCGACGGTGTACAAGACTTCGGCGAACCGGGTATCCCGAACGTACCTGTTACCCTCACCGGTACCACCGGCGACGGCACACCTGTTACCCTGAACACGACGACGGGCCCGAACGGTGAGTACTCGTTCACCGGCCTCGAACCCGGCACGTATAAACTGACCTTCGGCCAGCCGGCCGGCTATACGCCGACCCCGCAGGATCAGGGTGGTAACGACGCGACAGACAGCGATATCAATCCTGGTACGCTGATGACGCCGGTTGAAACGCTGACGTCCGGTGAAAATAACGATACATATGACGCCGGCTTCCAGGGCAATGCCTCCATTGGCGACTTCGTCTGGTACGATATCGACAAAGACGGTATTCAGGATGGCAACGAACTCGGTATCCCGGGTATTAACGTAACCCTCACCGGAACAACGGTGAACGGCCTGCCGGTCAACCTGACGGATATTACGGATGGCAACGGTGGCTACCTGTTCACCAACCTGAATCCGGGCACTTACAAAGTAACGTTCTCCTCACCGGGAGCCAACTACTTTGCGTCGCCTGCCGATCAGGGTGCGAATGATGCAACCGACAGCGATGCAGACGTAAATACACTGATGTCTCCGATAGAAAACCTGACGCCTGGTGAGAACAACATCACCATCGATGCCGGTTTCTATGTGAATATTACTTTGGATGAACTGGTCGCTGACGTTTCCTGCTTCGGTGCACAAAACGGTTCCATCGACCTCACGGTTACCGGTGGTACTGCTCCGTACACGTTCGTCTGGACGAACGGCGCTGTCACGGAAGACCTGGTCAATCTGGCTCCGGGTACCTACACGGTAACGGTAACGGATATACACGGCTTCACGGCCAGCACCACGGCAACGGTAACGCAGCCACTTGCGCTCACGACCAGCACAATCGCAGGCAATGTTTCCTGCTTCGGCGGTACGAACGGTTCGGTTGACCTGACAGTAAATGGCGGTACACCAGGCTACACGTACCTGTGGTCGAACGGCGCTGTGACGCAAGATCTGGCAAATGTCCCTGCCGGTACTTACACGGTAACGGTAACGGATTCGCACAACTGCAGCACGACGACACAGGCAACAGTAACGCAACCGGACCCGCTGACACCGGCGGTAAGTGTTACCAATGTAACCTGCTTCGGTTTCAACAACGGTATCATCAACCTGACGGTTACGGGCGGCACGCCGGGCTACACCTACGTTTGGTCGAACGGCCCGACAACGGAAGATATCAGCGGACTTGCTCCGGGAACGTATACGGTAACGGTAACGGATTCGCACAACTGTGTGACGTCCACGTCCACCACCATTACGGAACCGCCTGCCATCGAACTGAGTGTTACGACGGAAACACCTTCCTGCAACGGCAGCAATTCCGGTGCAGTCGACCTTACAGTAACGGGCGGAACACCTTCGTTCACTTACCTGTGGTCGAACGGCGCTACTTCGCAAGATTTGTTAAATGTAACGGCCGGCACCTACACCGTAACGGTAACGGATGCCAACGGTTGCACGAAAACAACCACCGCTACGGTGGGCGATATCGACGCACTGACGGTAACACGTACGGTAACGAATGTACTCTGCTTCGGTGACGCTACCGGCGCGATCAACGCAACGGTGACCGGCGGAACCACGCCGTACATCTTTACCTGGTCGAACGGCGCCAACACGGAAGACCTGACGGGCATCGTTGCCGGTACTTACACGCTGACGGTAGTAGATGCACACAGTTGCACGGCTACCACCACGGCTACGGTAACGCAACCGACGGCTCTCAACGTAACGGCATCGCTCACGCCGGTAACCTGCTTCGGCGGTTCCGACGGTGCGATCAACCTGACGGTGAGCGGCGGTACGCCTGCTTACACCTTCACGTGGTCGAATGGCGAAACGACGGAAGATATTTTCAACCTCGTTTCCGGTGAATACACGGTGACGGTCAAAGACATGAACAACTGTGCGCAGTTGATCACCCGCTTCATCATTCAGCCGGCCGATATTGTGCTCGACGTAAATGTGACGGACGTATCCTGCAACGGTGGTAACAATGGTTCGATCGACCTGCTCGTCAGCGGTGGTACGCCAGGCTACACATATTTGTGGTCGAACGGTGCAACTACGCAGGACGTAAGCGGTCTGACGGCCGGCAACTACTTCGTAACGGTGACGGACAGCCACGGCTGCACGAAAGTCATCAACGGTCAGGTAGATCAACCTACCGCCCTCGATCTGACTTCCACCAGCACGGATGTTTCCTGCAACGGAGGCAACAATGGCACGATCAACCTGACGGTATCGGGCGGTACGCCAGGCTACACTTACCTGTGGTCCAACGGCGCTGTCACCCAGGATGTTTCCGCTCTGACCGCAGGCATCTACACGGTAACGGTAACCGACTCGAAAGGCTGTATTTCTACGACAACCGAAACGGTTTCGGAAAATACGACCCTCGTGGCTACCACCGATGTACAAAATGCAGCCTGCAACGGCAGCAACACCGGTGCGATCTTCCTCACGGTAGACGGCGGCACGCCGAACTACACATATCTGTGGTCGAACGGTGCGGTTGCACAAAACCTGACCAACGTTGTGGCAGGCACCTACACGGTGACCGTAACAGACGCACTGGGTTGCAAAGTATTCAAAACGGCAACGGTAGGTCAGCCTCCGGTACTCACGCCTTCCGCAGTGGTAACGAATGTTTCCTGCAATGACGGAGAAAACGGTGTGATCAATATCACTGTCACCGGCGGTACACCTGAATACACGTACCTGTGGTCGAATGGTGAAACCACCGAAGACCTGAACGGTATCAGCGCAGGCACCTACACGGTAACGGTAACTGATTCGCACAACTGTACGGCAGTCCTGACGCGCACGGTAACACAACCGACCGCACTCAACCCGACGCTCGTCGTAACCGATGTGAACTGCTTCGGCGGAACCACCGGCGCGATCGACCTGACGGTAACCGGCGGTACCCCGACCTACACTTATCTGTGGTCGAACGGCGCTCTTACGCAGGACCTCAACAACCTTGCAGAAGGTACTTATACAGTAACGATTACCGATGCAAACGGCTGTACCGCTGTTCGCGAACGTTCGATTATCCAGCCGGATATCATCGTGATCGACGCGGAAACAGAACCGGTTACGGCCTGCAACGGTGGCAACGATGGTTCTATCACCCTCTTCGTATCGGGCGGCACACCAGCCTACATCTACGATTGGGCTGATATTTCCGGAGTGAATAATGTGAAAAACCGCACCAACCTCACCGCCGGTAACTACACCGTTACGGTAACCGATTCCAAAGGTTGCACGATGGTGAAAGTGGTAACGGTCACGCAAATCTCGGGTATCGAACTGACGGCTACGCCGACACCGACTACCTGCGAAGACGATACGGATGGCGCAGTAACCCTGACGGTTACAGGTGGCGCACCTGGCTACACGTTCCACTGGTCGAACAACGCCGGCACGCAAAACATCAGCGGTCTGGGCGCCGGTAACTATTCCGTTACCGTCACCGACCAGGATGGTTGCACGGCAGTAGCCAGCGCAACGGTCATCGAGCCGATCATTGTCCTGTCGGTCAATGTAATGCCGGTTTCCTGCCGCAACGGCAACAACGGTGCTGTAGATCTGGTAGTGGAAGGCGGTACCCCCGGCTACACTTACCACTGGTCGAACGGAAGCAGTGCTCAGGATATCAGCGGCCTGACCGCAGGCACTTACTTCGTAACGGTAACGGACAGCCAGGGTTGCTCGAAAACCCGCACGGCAGTGGTGACCCAGCCGACGGCACTGGTACTCAGTGTGGTGCCTTCACCGGTTTCCTGCAATGGCGGCGCCAACGGCGGTGTGAACCTGAGCGTGAGCGGTGCTACGCCGGATTACACTTACCTGTGGTCGAATGGTGCTCTCACACAAGACCTGAACAACGTTCCTGCCGGAACTTACATGGTAACGGTAACGGATGCCAACGGCTGTACCGGAACCACTTCCGCAACAGTTACGCAACCGCCGGTAATGACACTGACGGCTGTTCCGACCGGCCCGGCTTGTATCGGCGGTACCAACGCAGGTATTATCCTGACGGTTACAGGCGGCACGCCGAACTACACTTACCTGTGGTCGAACGGCACGACGCTGAAAAACCCGGTCAACCTGGCAGCAGGCACCTACACGGTAACGGTTACGGATGCGAACGGCTGCACAGGCACAACTTCTGCGACGATCATCACATCGCCTGAAATTGTACTGGCCACAGATGTCACGAATGTACTTTGCAACGGTGGAAATACCGGCTCGATCGATCTGACGGTAAGCGGCGGCACGCCGAACTTCACATACGACTGGTCGAACATCCCAGGCGGCAATAACCCGCAGGACAACTTCAACCTGGTTGCTGGTACTTACACGGTAACGGTAACGGATGCCAACACTTGTACGAAGACAACTTCTGCAACAGTAGGTCAACCGCCAGTGATTACCCTGTCTGCAACTACGGTGAAAGTGACTTGCAACGGTGGCTCCAACGGTTCCATCAACCTCACAGTCAGCGGCGGTACACCGGGTTATACCTTCCAATGGTCGAACGGTACTTCTTCGGAAGACCTCAACAACCTGACGGCAGGTAACTACACGGTGACGGTGACAGATACAAAAGGGTGCACGAAAACACTGACGGCTACTGTAGGTCAACCGACGCCACTGCAAGCGTTTATCAATATCCCAACCCCGGGCTGCCAAAGCTCGCTGGGCGGATTAAGCGCAACGGCAAACGGCGGTACCCCGGGTTACACCTTCCTGTGGTCGAACGGCGCCAACACACCTGGTATCTTCAACATTGTTCCAGGTACCTACACGGTAACGGCAACAGACGCCAACGGATGTACTGCAGTGAAAACGGCTACCCTGCCGAACGTGCAACCGCTCTCGCTCACGGCAACGATCACACCGATCAATTGCCCGGGTGGTTCGGACGGCGCGATCAACCTGACAGTATCCGGTGGTACCGGCACCTACCAGTACGCATGGACGGCTTCCGGCGGTTTCTTCCAGGAAACGCAGGACATCAGCGGCCTGTCTGCTAAAACATATACAGTGGTGGTAACGGACCTGACTACGTTCTGTACGGCCACCCTGTTCAGAATACTTGGTAACCCGCCTGCGATTACCCTGACAACCGCAGTATCACCTGCAGGATGCTCGGGCGCCAACGGAACGATCAACCTGAGCGTTTCCGGCGGTACACCAGGATACTCCTACAACTGGTCGAATAACCAGACTACGCAGGACCTGACCGGTCTGGTAGCAGGAACCTACACGGTGACTGTGACGGATTCGCACGGCTGTACCAAAACCAGTTCGGCAACTGTTCTGGGTGGCGGCACATTGTCTGCAACGGCTACGGCAACGCCTGCGGGATGCGGTGCATCGAACGGTACGATTACCGTCGACGTAACTGGTGGTACTGCTCCGTTCACGTGGACAGGCGCCGGCAACGGCACCTCTCAGACGGAACCGTTCACGATCAGCAACCTGGCCGGCGGAACCTACAATATCGTGATCACGGATGCGACCGGCTGCTCGACCAACGTCAGCATCACCGTACCGCAAACGAACAGTTTCTCGGTAACGGCTTCGACCACTTCGGCAACCTGCTTCGGCGCACAAGACGGAACAATTACCGTCGACGCAACGGGCGGCATTCCGAACTACACGTACAACTGGACCGGTAACAACACGACCGGCAACGGCGGACCGATCAACGGCGAACCATTCACCATCACCGGTCTGGCAGCAGGTAACTACTGCGTAACGGTGACTAGCGGAAATGGCTGTACGGCAACGGTTTGTGCGACGGTAGGTCAACCTGCACAGTTTACCATCACGGCTACTGCTGCGCCCGCAACCTGTGTGGCTGCCAACGGAAGCATCGTGGTAGATGTAACGGGTGGTGGTAACACGGCTCCTTACACCTGGGCCGGCGCCGGAACGGGTTCAACGTTCACTGAACCGTTCACGATCTCCGGCCTGGCCGGTGGCGAGTACTGCATCACGGTAACCAACGCCAACGGCTGTACGGCTGTGGCTTGTGTAACGGTTACACAGTCCGGCGGTATCACGGCAACTTCCATTGCTACGCCTGCAACCTGCGGCGACAACAACGGAACGATCACGGTAGATGTGACCGGCGGTACGCAGCCGTTCAGTTACAACTGGTTGAATGGCGGCACACCTGGTAGCGGAAGCAATATCGTAAGCGAACCGTTTACGATCAGCAACCTGAGCGCCGGTATGTACACCCTGACGATTACCAGCAGCAACGGCTGTACGACAACCACGACTGCTACGATTACACAAACGTCCGGTATTACGGCAACGGCGACTCCAACTGCCGCCGGTTGCAACGGTCAGCCCGGTAAGATCACCGTAACGGTTGTAAATGGTTCCGCGAACTATACCTACAACTGGAGCGGTCCTACCTCGGGTACAGGCAATAGTGCGACGCCATCCTTCATGATTCCGAACCTCCAGCCGGGCACTTACAACGTGACGGTGAAAGACGGAAACAACTGTTTGGCTATGGTAACGGCAGTGGTTACACAGGGACAAAATATCTCTGCTACCGCTACAGCAACACCTGCTACCTGCAACGCATCAAACGGTACCATCACAGTAGATGTAACCGGCGGAACGGCTCCGTTCACGTGGACAGGCGCCGGTGCAGGTACTGCTCAAACCGAACCGTTTACCATCACCGACCTCAATGGCGGCAACCACTGTGTAACCATCACGGATGCCAACGGTTGTACGGCAGTCGCTTGTGCGAACGTCACCACGACCGGCGCCATTACGGTAACGGCAACGGTCGTTCCAACGCCTTGCGGTATCACGGCCAGCACGGTTCAGGTAAATGTGGGCGGCGGTACTTTCCCGTATGCTTACAACTGGACGAATACGACCACCGGCGCTACCGGACAATTGAGCGGCATCAACATGCCTTCGTTTGTCATCACGAACCTGGCGGCCGGTACGATCAACATTACTGTAACGGATGCGAACGGATGTTCTGCAAACACCACCGTAACGGTTACCCAGTTCCAGGCGCTGACCATCAGCGCTACGGCTACGGGCCCGGGTTGTGCCAGCAGCACCGGTTCTGCAACCATCGATATTCTGACGGGCGGTAACTCCGCACCGTACACATACAACTGGTCGAACGGAACGGCTACCGGCAACGGTACTGCTCAAACCGAACCATTCACGGTAAGCGGCCTCGCACCGGGTATGTACACCTTCACGGTGACCAATGCATCCAACTGTACGGCCACCACAACGGTGGTTGTGCCTCCGGGCGGCGGCGGTTCGCTGACACTGATCACCAAGCACGTGTGCGCACCGACTTGCGCAGGTAACAACGGTATGTTCGGTATCTCCGTCGTTGGCGGAGACGCACCATACACGTACTCCTGGACGGGTCCTGTCAACGGCGGACCGATCACCATGGATACGGTGAAAATCGAGGGCCTGCTGCCCGGCACTTATACCATTACGGTAACGGCTGCCGGCGGATGTTCCGCAACCACTGTAGCAACGATGCTGCCACCTACGGAAATGTTCGTAGCGGCAGTTCCGACCTGCGCAACGGTTTGCGGCGGCAACGACGGAAAGATCACGGTAGGCGTACTCTTCGGAACACCGAACTACACGTACAACTGGAACAACGGCGAGGAAAGCGGCACCGGTACGGCTACCACCGATGAGTTTGTCATCGGCGGCCTGACGGAAGGCACATACTCGATCACGGTTACCGGCAGCGACGGTTGCTCGAAAGTGGTAACGACGGCAGTACTCCCGATCAGTTCGATCGTGGCTACGGCGGTTGCCACGGGTGCTGTAGGTTGTGAAGGCGGTTCTACCGGAGGTATCATTGTAAATATCTCCACAGGCGCCGGTCCTTTCACTTACAACTGGAGCAATGGCGTTGCCAGCGGCACCGGCTCGACATCGGGTAACATGTTCACGATCAGCGACCTGCCGGTTGGAACATACACGATCACGATCACGGATGCCAGCGGGTGCACCGGCTCGACGGGCGTTTCCATCGGCGGCAACATCGGCGGTGTGGCGTTCAACGACTATAACACGGACGGCTTTATGTCGGACAACGAACCGGGTCTGGACAGCGTACTGGTTTACCTGTACGAATGCAACAACCCGATTCCGGTAGATTCCGTATGGACGGATGCAAACGGTGCTTACGTGTTCCCAAGCCTGGGTCACTTCCCGTACCGTGTCGAATTTGTACCGGTGGCTGATTCCTGCTACATGAAACCTGCTTTCGCAGGCGTTCAAAGCGGAACCACCGTACAGTTCATCGAATCGGCGAACTGCAACGTGAAAGTCGGCTTCTTCTACCCGGGCGATTACTGCCAGAATGCACCGGATATCGCATTCTCCTGCTTCGCACAGGGTAAAACGGATGAAGTGACTTCAACGGTACTGGGTCTTGTACCGTACGAAGCCATCGACCGCACGGAAATATTCGGTAATATCCACGCCAACGAACTTGTTGGTTCGGTATACGGCCTCGCTTACGACCGCTCGCGCCACTACATCTACGCATCGGCGTTCCTGAAACGCCACGTAGGTCTGGGTGAACTCGGTCTGGGTGGTATCTACCGCGTTGACTTTACCGATACGATCAACCCGATTGTAGTGCCGTTGTACACTGTTCCGAATGTCGGCGACGTAACGCGTCCGGGTGACCTGAGCGCTCCGAACATCCCGAGCATGGATGCTGACGCATTCGGTAAAATCGGTAAAGTAGGTTTGGGCGACATCGACATTTCCGATGATGAAAATACGCTGTGGACGGTCAACCTGTTCAACCGCACCGTAGTGCGCGTAAACAACATCCTGACCACGCCGACATCTACCGAACTGACGATCACCTCGGCGCCCAACTGCGGCAACGGTGTATTCCGTCCGCTGGGCATCAAGGCATACCGCAACAAGATTTACGTAGGTGGTGTATGTACCGGTGAGAACAATGGCGGTTCTGCCATGGATCTCACGGCTTCCATACACGAATACAATGTGAAAACGGGTACCTGGAAAATGATCCTCAACTGGGATCTCCACGCACCGAACTACAACCACGGCGACATCGTGGGCAGTGTGAACCAGAACCTGGCACAATGCCGCGAATGGGAAACGTGGGTAGACGTTTACACAGAACGCAACCTGGTAGCGAATACCGGTTCCGGCGAACCATCCTCGATCTTCAACGGCAACTTTGAGATCATCGGTGGCGGCCCGACCGGCGCAGAATTCCGCTGCCGCGGCCAGGCTTTGATCTCCGATATTGAGATCACCCGCGAAGGCATGATGGTCATCGCTATGATGGACCGCACCGGTCACCAGTTCGGTTACCGCCAGCACCGTCCGACGACGGTAGACGGCAACCCGATCTCTGCAAGCCCGGGCGGCGACATCATCGCAGCATACCCGATCAACGGCGTTTGGACGCTCGAGAACAACGGCACCGTGCCGGGTCTGAACCGCACCAGCCTCTTCGGCCCGAACTCCAATGACGGCCTCGGCGGCGGCGAGTTCTTCTACGACAACACCCGCTTCACGCACCTGGATGCCGACTGCGGCGGCCTGCTGTACGTGCCGGGTGAAGACGAACTGCTGGGTGCGATCAACAACCCGAACACGTCGGAATACAACTTCGGCGGCGGTATTGTGTACTACGACCTGAAACTGGGTAATACCACACGCAACGACCTGACGCTCCTCGACCCGACCGCCAACACGGTAGGTATCGGTATGGCGAACAGTATCGGCGACCTGGAAGCGCTTTGCAACCCGGCTCCGATCCAGATCGGTAACTACGTGTGGAACGACCTGAACGGCGACGGCGTGCAGGATGCCTGCGAAGACCCGATCCCGGGTGTGAGCGTGAGCCTCTACGACGCAACGACCAACGCGCTGCTGGCCTGGACGACAACGAACAGCAAAGGCGAGTACTACTTCACCGGCATCGGTACGCCGGGTGAAAACTGGACCTCGACCCCTGGCTTCGACAGCCTGCGTTCGCTGACGGCTTACCAGATCGTATTCGGTACGAACGGCACCAGCAACCAGTTCAATACCAGCACCAGCAAACTGACGATCAGCGGCACGGAATACCAACTGACCATCGCGAATGTCGGCGCAGGCTGGCATCCCGACTGGAACGACTCCGACGCTACCATCGCCGATGCGGCAGGCAAACCGTGGAACGACTTCCCGGCCATTGCCTACACGACCGGTATGGCAGGTTGCAGCGACCATACGCTGGATGCAGGTTTCCTCTCGGACAACCTCGCCAGCCTGGAAGCATGCGCAATCGAAGCAGGTTCGAACCTCGGCCAGTTTAACCTGACCGAAGCCGACAACCAGGTTGACCCGGGCGGCAACGCAACGGTAACTTACCACGTGACAGCCGCACAGGCACAGAATGGCCAGGCCAGCCTGTCCAGCCCGTACACCGGTGCAGACAATACGCAGATTTTTGCCCGCGTACTGTCGAACAATGGTGGAGTAGTGGTAGTGCCGGTTTCACTGAATGTGAATCCGCTGCCGGTAGCGCACGTAGGTCAACTGAAAGTTTGCCCGGATGTATTCGACGGCATGATGGGTACGTTTACCCTGACCAACGCGAATGCACAGGTAACCGACGGTGTACCTGGTCTGACTGTAACATACTACGATTCGCAATCCGAAGCGGAAGCAGGCGTCAACCCGCTGACTTCCCCGTACAACTCCGCAACCGGTTACATCTGGGCGCGTGTTGAAAATGCTTCGGGCTGCTACGATGTAGATATTCTGCAACTCAATGTGCTTTCGAGCCCTGGTGTTGCGCTGAATATCATCGACAATACTTGTACCGGTGCAAATGCCGGAGCGATCATCGCCGAAATCACCGACGGTCCTGCAAACTACACGTTCACGTGGTCGACCGGTGTAGTCACAGGCCCGAGCGCGAACAGCGGTTCTGCCATCAACAACCTGGAAGCAGGCATGTACACGGTGACGGTGAAAGACGGCAACGGTTGCACGGTGGTGAGTTTCGCCGAGGTGACGGATGCGGTTCCGTTCTCGATCATTCCGATCCCGAACTACGGTCCGGTGAATGCCGGCACACAGATCGGCCCGATCGTACTGCAAACGACGACGTGGGGTGCAGACTTCACCTGGACGGGTGGCACATCGGTCGGCCTGCCGAATGGCACGGCTACCAGCCTCTTCCCGATCATCCTGCCATTCACCACTACGGTGGGCGCGGCTACGGTGACGGTAACGGCTACCATGGGCGCCTGCTCCGATACGGAAGAGTTTACGGTGAGCGTACTCAACAACGTCAACGACGACAATGCTTCCGTAGCAGGTGCGCTGGTGACGGAACAGGGTGAAATGGTAGAATCCGGATACGTCGAACTGCAAGGTCAAATGCCTGAACACCCGAACGTGGAGGCCATTTACCTGACGGAAGACGACGGACACTATATGTTCGACCACGCACTGCCGCTGGGCTCCGACTACACGCTGACGCCGACGAAAGACGACAACCCGTCCAACGGTGTTACGACGTACGACCTGGTGTTGCTGGAAAAACACATCCTGGCTACCGAACTGCTCGATTCGCCGTACAAAATGATCGCAGCCGACGCCAACAGAAGCGGCTCTATCACCACCTTCGACGTCATCGAACTGCGCAAACTGATCCTGGGTATTTACACGGAACTGCCGAACAACACTTCCTGGCGCTTTGTAGATCAGGACTACGTGTTCCCGGAACCGACCAATCCGTTTGCATCGCAGTTCCCTGAAAACAGATCCGTACAAGCCATCGGCAACGACCATATGGCCGACAACTTCATCGCTGTGAAAATCGGCGACGTGAACAACACTGCGCTGCCGAACAGCATGATGAGTATAGAAGAACGCTCGCAGGGCATGTTGCTCTTCGACGTGGATGACCGGAAGGTAAAAGCCGGCGAAACGTTCACCGTATCCTTTGCTACGGCCGAACAGGTGAAAGGCTACCAGTTCACGCTGAATACCGGCGACCTGGAAGTGCTCGATATCCTGCCGGGCAATAACATGGATGCTACGAACTTCGCAGTCTTCGCAGCCAAACACGCCCTGACAACCAGTTGGAGCGCCGACGGCAACGCAACCTTCTCGATCCGCTTCCGCGCAAGAACTGCCGGCCGTATCAGTGACATGCTCGAAGTATCGGGCAGCATCACCAAAGCCGAGGCTTACGGACGCAATGGCGATAAAATGCAGGTAGGTTTCCGCTTCCATGAGAAAGACGGATCCCTGACCCTCGCAACGCAACGCTTCGAACTGTATCAGAACCAGCCGAACCCATTCATCGACCGCACAGTTGTCGGTTTCTTCCTCCCGGAAGCAACGAGCGCCACGCTGACGGTATACGATGAAACCGGCCGGATGCTGTTTACACAAAAAGGCGATTACGCGAAAGGTTACAACGCTGTCACCATCGAGAGCAAAGACCTGAACGCCAACGGCCTGTTGTACTACAAAGTATCGACACCAACCGACGCGGCGACACGAACAATGATTCAAACCAGAAACTAATCCTGTGAACGTATCCTGATGGAATTTGCGCCCGCTCCGGCTTTGCCGGGGCGGGCTTTTTTCTTTTTTGTTATCAGTTATTGGTTATTAGTTATCAGGGTGGGGGCGCTTGGGATTTCTGCTTCGGGAATAGAATTGAATTTGCCTGAAAAAAGTGGCCGGAGGTGTCATCTGTGAGTTACGGACAGGTGACATCTCCGGTATAGCAAAATTTCAGGTCCGGGATACCCCTGAATACGTTCTTTTGACCGGCAAATACGTGGCTGATGTATCCTGACAGGTTGTGCTACCTATTCTAATACGTGTTTTACCTATCTGGATACGTGTCGGATGTATCTGGATAGGTGGCGCACCTATCCTAACACGTGGGCGAGCGGTTTGGATAGGTGTCGGACGTATCTGATGGTCAAGCGGACGTGTCAGACGGTCAAACAGACGTATCTGACGGGGTAAATTACGTATTGGAGGGTATGGGAAACGGGTCGGAGAGTGTAGGAAACGTATTGGACGGGCGGAAGACGTATACCACCCTTGTTGGCGTCCATTTTAATTCGTTTGCCCTGGCAGTATTTCCACGCATGACTGCCATGAGTTGGAATTATGTACTGTGTTTGTTTGTTTGTTTGTTTGTTTGTTTGTTTGTTTGGCAAAAATTTATCAAAAAAGAAATTTTAACTATCCGTCGGTTGTACCTTAAAACTTCTGCATATACTTTTGGGCCAACACTGCACTCCCGGTGCGTACCACTTACTACCGTTTCATTGTATGGCACACTCTAAAAACCCGCCTCTTTCCTCCTCGTTTTCTCTTCGGAGTTATACCCTTGTAAGGTCAGGATAAGTATGCTTGTTTTTCCGCATATCACTTTCGGAACAAGATACTTCATTCATTTATGACCCGAACCTTCCCCTTTTACCGCCAGCGCGATGCCATGGACTGCGGCCCTGCCTGTCTGATGATGGCCGCCGCCGCACACGGTCGCAAATATCCGTTGACTTTCCTGCGCGACCACAGTTTCCTGAGTCGGGAAGGCGTGTCGGCGCAAGGCATCATGGAAGCCGCAGAAACCATCGGTTTCCGATCCATGACTGTCAAAGTGCCTTATGACAGCGGGCAGGAAACGGCTTGCCTGCTGACGGCGCCGCTTCCCTGTATTGCGCACTGGAACCAGCGGCACTTCGTAGTGGTGTACAAAATCAGCCCCCGCTACGTCTGGATTGCCGATCCCGCCGAAGGGAAAATCAAAGTGCCCCGTGCCGGTTTCGAAAAGTCATGGACCAGCGATGCAGGGAAAGGTATCCTGATCCTGCTGGAGCCTACCCCGCAGTTTTACCGGATGGAACATGACCTGCCGGAAGAGCGCATCAGCCTGCTGCAACTGTTCTCGTACGTCCGGCCGTTCCGCCGCCTGATGCTGCAACTGTTGCTCGGCACACTCCTGGGCAGCCTGTTGCTGCTGGCTTTTCCGTTTTTGACCCAAAGCATCGTCGATACGGGCATCAACAACCGCAACCTCGGGTTTATCAACCTGATCCTGATCGGGCAACTGATGCTTTTCAGTAGTCAGATCGTGGTGCAGTTTCTGCAAAGCCGGATCATCCTCTTCATAGGCGCGCGGATCAACGTGGCCATGATCAGCGATTTCCTGTCCAAACTCATGCGGCTGCCCATCGGTTTTTTCGATACTAAAATGACCGGCGACCTGCTGCAACGCATCGGCGACCAAAGCCGGGTGGAGTCGTTTCTGACGGGCTCCGTACTACGCATTCTGTTTTCGGCGCTCAATTTCCTCGTATTCGGGTTTATTCTGCTGCTGTACAGCCCGGCTGTTTTCGGCATTTTTATGCTGGCTGCATTGCTGTACACGGGCTGGATACTGTTTTTCCTGCGCAGGCGCAAGGAACTGGACTACCTGAGGTTTCAGCAGTCGGGAGAGAACAGCAGCACTCTGATAGAGATGATTCAGGGCATGCAGGAAATCAAACTGCAGGGTTCGGAACGCAAGCGGCGCTGGGTATGGGCAGGCATACAGGCCAAATTGTTCCACACCAGCCTTCGCTCGCTCGATCTGTCGCAGTGGCAGGAAGCAGGTGCAGGCTTTATCAACCAGACCAAAAACATCTTTATCACCTTTCTGGCGGCCCGTGCGGTGGTGGAAGGCGACATGACGCTGGGCATGATGCTGGCCATACAATATATGGTAGGCCAGTTAGACGCGCCCTTGCAGCAGTTTATCGCATTTGTGCGCTCGGCCCAGGATGCGCGCATCAGCCTGGAAAGAATGGCAGAAATACGGAACCAGCCCGATGAGGATACGCAGGCGATGCCGGGTGCAGCCTTGCACAGCGATATGCTGCATGGGACGCCGCAAGACGCCGTGGCCCGGTTTCAGGGCGATATTCAGTTGAACAACTTGTCGTTCCGGTATAACGCCTTGCAGGACGATGTGCTCAAAAACCTGAACCTCATTATTCCCCAAGGCAAGGTGACCGCCGTAGTCGGGATGAGCGGCAGCGGAAAAACCACTTTGCTGAAGTTGTTGCTCGGTTTTTACCAGCCCACGCAGGGCAGCATTCACATCGGCGCGCTCCCGATGCGGACCATCGCGCCTTCCGTTTGGCGGCAGCGCTGCGGCGCGGTGTTGCAGGACGGCTTTTTGTTTTCGGATACCATCGCCAACAATATTTCGGAGTGCGACGAATACCCCGACAAGTTAAAACTGTGGCAGGCGGTAGAAGTGGCCCATATCCGGTCGTTTATCGATGAACTGCCGCTGGGCTACAATACCAAAATAGGCGCGCAAGGCAACGGCATCAGCCAGGGTCAGCGCCAAAGAATGCTGATCGCCCGTGCGGTGTACAAAAGCCCGGATTTTTTATTCTTCGACGAGGCCACCAACGCACTGGATGCCAACAACGAACGCGCGATCGTTGAAAACCTCCAGGGATTTTATCAGCATAAAACGGTAGTCGTAGTGGCGCATCGGCTGAGCACGGTGCGCCATGCCGATCAGATTGTGGTGCTGGAACACGGCGTGGTGTCGGAACTCGGTACGCATGAAGAACTGGTGGCGCGCAGGGGCGCTTATTATGAATTGGTGAAAAATCAACTGGAACTCGGCTCTTGAAACCACCTCATCGATTACCTGATAAATCGCTTTTTTATGAACCTTTTTGATGATTTATTCATGCTGCAGCGCATCGATCAACTGATCCGGATGCAGGCAACCGGCACACCCGTGCAACTGGCGAGCCGCCTGGAGGTGAGCGAACGTAAATTGTACCGGCTGCTGGAGGAGTTGAAAGACCAGGGATTTCCGATCGCGTATGACAAACAGAAGGAATGCTACTATTATGAAACAGCAGTGAAAATTGAGTTTTCTGTTGTGGTGGGGCAGGAGAGACTGGTGTTTATTCGGGGAGGAGAAAAAAAGATGGATATTTTTGGGAGACTGTCAGATTATGGCAGTGGTGGGTTGGATATTTGTCATGCTTTTACTCATGATGCGCAGTGAGGTAAGAGTGGGGAAACCTGCCACCCAGCCATTATCTTTATGGAATAATGGCAAATAAAAAGAGGAAGGAAAAATAATAAAACTTAAAAAATGGAAAAATTATCATTAAACCTCTTCGACGATGCTGCACTTTCCAAGTCAAAACTGAGACGAGTAATTGGTGGCGCCACTCCTACCGGAAGTGGTTCAACTACAGCAAGCCCAGGCCAGGCCAGTAGTGCTAAAATTACCTGGTCATCTGATACGGTAAACGACGATGACACAACAACAAAGTACGGTTATTGCAGAAAAGACGATAATGGAGTTGTTGTAGCCGGGTGTGAACCGGGATTGGGAGCATAACGTTTGAGAGATTATCTATATAAGGGCGTGTTCAGGATGGGAAAAATTCTGAGCATGCTCTATGTAATATAATGACAAACTTCTCAACTAATGATAAACCTTTTCAATCATGATGCGAAAAAGAAATTATTTTGCTGTTTTGTGTATGTTTTCTATTACTTCTGTTGTGGCACAGAAAAAAGAAATTACTCGAGCGTATTGTCAATTAATTGATAGCGCTGAAATTGCAATCACGGAAAATAATTTGAACAAAGCGGTTTCGTTATATGAATCGGCTTTTAAAATGAGAACATATATACATACTAATGATCTGTATAATGCAGCTATTGTGTACACTCAAATAAGCGACTTTCAACACACAAGACAACTATTTGACAGCCTTGCATTAAGAGGGTTCCCTATTAACTTTTTTATGAAAAAAAGTACATTTTATAAATTCAGAGAAAGTAATTACTGGATCGAATTCATGAATTCATTCCCTGCATTGAGGTTGAATTTTCATCGTACAACTAACTGGGAAGCAAGATATTATGTAGAATATGTTCATGCGAAAGATCAGAATATATACCGTAATCGACATCTGTATGACGAAGGCGCCAGAAAAAAAATAACAAACGACCTAGTTACAGAATTAATCGAGTTTTTTGAAAAGAGGGGGTACCCTGTAGATCAAAAGATTGGTTGTTTTTTTTTAAATGATACAACATTTCTAATAAATACGTTTCCATTAAATGTTGTACTTATCCATGCTTATCAGCAAAATGATTTTAGACTAACATCTCAACTTAAAAAATATGTTGAAGAAGGGTTGATAAAGCCGGATCAGTTCATGAATTGGAATCAATATGAACTGACGGAAAAGAATATTGTCGGTAATTACGGATTAGAGAATTTTTTTGTTGTCAATGGTATTGTATTCAAAGATGAGCCTATCATTTCTATTAATGAAAAAATAGATTCTAACAGAACTGAAGTGCTGGGCTGTTCTTTCGACAGATTTTGTCAAAAAATAGTTTTCCAGTTTTTTAACAAAACCAAGTTGTACAGTATGGCTTCTTGGGGAGGAGTTGCTATTTGGGAAGTAGAAAAAAATGATATTGAAAAATTTACACAAGGTTTTAAAAAAACAGATTACAAGTTGTATGATTCTAATAATCAGTAATTTTTTAGATGTAAGTACACAAATGGTGGTAGATTGGATGGTTTACTACAAAAAAGAATATTTTATTCTTAACCAAGAAGATAAAATTGAAGAAATTAATATTAGTTTATCTTCGGAGAAAACAGAACTCCTTTTAACTGTAGACAAACAAGTTATCGATTTATCTTCTATTTATTCGTTCTGGTATCGGAGAGGGGGATTGGTATATGATATGCCTCTAATTAAGACGAAATATAGATATGGAAATAAATTTATCTCTCATCTGTCTTCAGAATGGAAAGCACTTTCCGAGTTTATTCATGTAATGTTTGAATCGAAAAAATCACTAGGTAGTTATCAAAAAGAATGCTATAACAATAAACTTAAAAATTTACTTATTGCAGTTAATTGCGGGTTAATGATCCCGGAGACTTTGGTTATTTCAAATAAGGAGAAGATAGCCTTCTGCTTACAAAATAGAAGTTTGATAACAAAGTCTTTAAACGAAGATATATATTTTAATCTCGAAAACAAAGTTGAGTTTGCCAATTTTGGTCCAATGGTTGTAGAGGCTACTCATTTAGAAAAGATGAATGAAACTTTTTTTCCTACATTGCTACAGAATTACATCGAAAAATTATATGAGTTAAGGATATTTATTTTGCATGAGAAAATTTATTCTTCTGCAATTTTTTCACAAAGCAACCCTATGTCGGTTATTGATAGTAGAATTCAAGATACTGATAATCCCGTAAGAATGGTTCCCTATCAATTGCCGGAAAAAATAGAGTCGTGCCTGATTGAATACATGAGAATGACGAAGCAAAACACCGCTTCCATCGATATGATTGTAAATAAAAAAAATGAGTATATTTTTCTAGAATCAAATCACGTTGGTCAATTCGGTTATCTGAGTTATAACTGTAATTATCACCTTGAACATGAAATTGCACATTATCTTATTTCCTGAAAACATCAATGGAATCTACATCAGTACACGATTACAGTTCGTTTGTGGAAAATGAATTGATTGGAAGTGTTCCAATCGTTTATCAATCAATACAAGGATTAATCAGAAACGAAGAAGAGTTGAAAAATATACCGGCCTTTAATTCGGGGTATGTAAAAATATACAGATCTGATAAAATATCTTTTTTCCCTTTACATAAAAATATTAGTAAAATTTATGTTAAATAAAGATGATAAAATTAGATTATTTGCCTGTTGTATTCCTGTAAAGGGAACGAGGCGGAGTTTGATTTGTGATACTCAAAGAGAGTCAATTCATCTAATACCTAATTCATTATATGAATTGATTGCAGTTAATTCATCTTTAATTTATGCAAAACTGATAGAAGGTGTAGATCATGAACATCATGCTACAATCTATGAGTATTTAACCTTTCTTATTGAAAACGAATTGGCATTCGTCACAGAGTCTCCGCATTTGTTTCCTCAGATGAGATTGGACTGGAAATCTCCAAATCAAATATCAAATTGCATTGTTGATATGAAAGACGACTATACTATTTGGTATATAGCCATTAACCAGTTAATATCTTTAAGTTGTCAGCATATTCAGTTGAGAATTTTTTCCAAAATATCTTTTGAAGATTTATGTTCTTTATTGGAAAAATTGGATAAATCACCTATTAGATCAATTGAAATTATGCTGGGTCAATGTGATTGGATAAATACGGATACACTCAATGAAATAAATAAAAAATATTCTAGAATTTTTTCACTTGTTGTATTTGATGCCACTATATCTGATGATAAAAATTTACACCAAGAGATGGGACGGATACTATTTATCCCCGAAAATTTACATTCTTCGTTACATTGTGGAAAAATACACTCAAGTCTTTTCAACATAAACATCCCAACCTTCACCGAATCCCACCACCACAACTCCTGCCTCAATCGCAAAATCTCCATCGACACCGAAGGCAACATCAAAAACTGCCCCTCCATGTCCCAGTCCTTCGGCAACATCAGGGATACAACTTTACAGCAGGCTCTGGATCATCCGGACTTCAAAAAATACTGGAATATTACCAAAGACCAGATCGAAGTGTGCAAAGACTGTGAATTTCGGTACATCTGCACCGACTGCCGGGCCTACATAGAAAACCCCGACGACATGTATTCCAAACCCCTGAAATGCGGGTACAATCCCTACACCTGCGAGTGGGAAGAATGGAGTACCAACCCGCTCAAACAAAAAGCCATCGACTACTACGGTATGCGCGAGGTGCTGCCGGAGTTTCAACTCAAACCGGATTTTGTACCACCGGCCCAAGCAAAAAACGAGTAAACTATGCCTGCTCCTATACCCGCTAACCCGCCGGACATCGCGCTGAACGACCGCGAGCAAATCCAGTACCTGCTCGGCGGCCCGCCTTCCTGGATGATGCGCTACGGCATCGGCGTTATGGCAGTTTTTTTTGTCTTGCTGCTGGCCATAACCTGGTATTTCAAATATCCGGACGTACTTGAAAGCAAGGTGATTATTACCACGGAAAATCCGCCGATACGGGTGCCCGCGCACACCGGCGGGCGGATCGAATACCTGGGGGGGCAGGAAGGACAAACGGTGCAGCCGGGAGCGCTACTGGCAGTGCTGGAAAATACGGCTAACTGGAAAGACGTACTTCGCTTAGACCAATGGCTGCAACAGTCGCCGGACGCACCGGACGTGCCTCCGGAGCGGCTCACCCTGGGGGAGTTACAGGGTGCATACTCTACGTTCAGTCAGCATTGGGAAGATTACCGGTATTTTCAACAAAGGCGCAGCGCAACGGCGCGGATAGCAGCTCTTCAGGAGCAGGCAGGGCAATTGGAAAGGATAAACGAAAACCTGCGCAGGCAAAATGCTATCCTTTCCGAAGAATTCGGTTTTGCCACAACCAATCGGCAACGCCAGCAGCAATTGCACAGTGGAAAGGTGATATCCGACCAGGAATTTGAAAAATCGGAAACCGCCTGGCTCGGGCAGAAACGCCAGATGGCGGCTGCGGAGGCTTCCATCCTCCAAAACGAGATGCAAATCAAGCAACTGCGGCAACAAATGGAAGAAATCGGGCGAACGGAATCGGATCAATTGCACGACAAGCACTTATTGCTTGCCGAAAGCCGGCAGCAACTGCTGAGCGCCCTGGCCGCCTGGAAGATGCAGTTTCTGGTGGAAGCGCCCGTGGCAGGGCGGGTTACTTTTCCGGTTGTCAGGAGCCTGCACGAAAACCTGCAAACAGGCGACGAACTGTTGGCGATTGTACCCGACAAGGCGGAGAAAACCGTTGCCCGTGCGCAGGTGGCTGCTGCGGGTATCGGGCGAATTCGCCCCGGCGCCCGTGCGGTTATTTCGCTCGACGCCTGGCCTGCGATGCAATACGGTGTGCTGGAAGGTTACGTAGCAGGTATTTCAGCCCTTCCGAAGGAGGAGGCGTATCTCATTTCGGTTCGTTTGCCGGACAGTTTAGTGACGACTTACGGCGCTTCCATTCCATTGCGTCAGGAGATGTCGGGGACGGTCCGGATGATCACCGAGGAGCGCAGGATGCTGGAACGGATTTTTGACCGGGTGTCGGATTTGTTGAAAAACAGGTAGAGTGTTATCATTATTAAAGGGCGATTTCACCCTTGTCGGCGGAGACGCACAATAGCAGTCGGGCGACTCTATAATGGCACTATGGAAGCTCACAATGGCACATAATACAGATTCCGATGTTGTCGTTGAATGCCGTGTACCTATAGTGTTATAATGAATAAACTGCTCCTTTCATTTTTGTTTTCATTGTCCGGCTTTTTCGCTTGCCGGGCACAATCCGGTTATTCCTATTATGAATACCTCCAATGTAAAAACAAGTTGAACGATGCCTTTTTCAAGAGCGATTCGGTGGATTATGTATCAAATATCGCGTTGATGCGACGCCTGGAGGTTTATGACAAAAATCTGAATTGTACCATCGGCATTGCCTTACACCAGGATGGCCGCGATGAGGCGGCATTGGAATCCTTGAAAGCGTGTATGAAATACGGCAGGACGGATACGCTGCTCAGTTTCAGTTTTTTTGCAGATTCGGTGCGCGGGCGGTTTCAGGATGTCTGTTGCACGGAAAACCGGAAATGGAAAGCGTATTACAAGACGCATTATGGCCGCCTGGATTCCATATTGCAATTAATAAACGTTTCCGATCAAACCTTTCGTCGGAAAGTAGTGGGCATACAGGGCGCCTCCCGGGATTCTCTCATGCATCTACAGGGAAAGATCGATTCCATAAACTGGATCCGTTTATCCGGCATACTGGATACCCTGCTGGAGAATTTTTACTTTATAGATGCTCATAAATCCACATCTGATTTTCTGTATTTGGGCGTCTGGGGCGGGCATTTCCCAGAGGCAGCCTGCCGTACACTGTACAAGAAAACACATGCTGCATCCATCGCCGGAAAAGTGAACTGGGAGCAGTTGGTCGGGCTGGAATGGCAGTTAATGTTCAAATATCCTTTCAGGGAAGACAGTACGGGCCGTTATTATTATCTGGAGCATCTTGTAACAAGTAAAAAAGGGGATATCGATCTGGAAGCGTCGTACATACAGTTGGAGGCCATGTACAGCATGTTACACGACAACTCCCATGCTCAAGTGGAAATTTCTTATGCGGCTCGTAAATCGAACCCGCATTTACAGGAATCCTTGAAGGCAATCCAACAATTCCTTCTGGATAAAGGCATTTCACAAAAGCAATTCAGTATCCGCCCGGATACTATGCCTGCCGGTTACCTGGCCCCCGATGCCCGTTTTACTTTTATCTGGAAACAAAAAGGGTGATGAACCATGTCTGACAATCGAATCGCGCTTGTTCTTTTGTTGTTTTCGTGCCTGGGCATTTGCTGCCGGTCCCCGTATCCGGGGCTTAAAAAACTGAGTTACAAGGCATTGTATCAAAGAGCCTGCGACGTGGTGGTGGATCCTGCGGTCATAGCGTACAAGAATACACACGGCCGGGATTTATCCCCCGGGGCTGTCAATAAACTGAATCGCGATTCTTTTGCAGCCGATAGTTACGTAGATCGGTCGGATACGGTACGACTGCGTGTAGTCAGAAAAATAAAGGCAAAAGACATTCGACTCAGGCAAAACATCAAACGACTGTATGATGAAAATGTAGACCTGAAAATTCGCCGGATCAGGGCTACCATACAGGATACGGCTTTACAGCGGAATATGATCGAATTGGCGTATTATAATATGCCAATAAAACCCGTTCCGGTACGCTGCGACAGCATTCAGTATTTGCTTGAGCATCTTTTACAATCAGATCAGGATAACCGCAATCCACAGACCGCCCAATGGCAAATCGATCGGGCAAATCAGATCCAGGTAGTAAGTATTATTGAAAACTGCGGTTTCCCCGATAACGGTACCGTCGGAAATGAAGGTATGTACGCACTATTCATGGTTATTCAGCATGGCCTGCCCGAATTGCGGGAGAAATATTATCCGACGCTACAAGAAAAAGCGGAAAAAGGCCTGTTCGATAAAAGCCTGCTGGCCTTGATGGAAGACCGGATATTGACCGATCAGGGTAAAAAACAAAAATTCGGTACACAGGTAATTATGAATAAAGATGGTACTACCTATGAACTATACCCCATTGAAGATCCTGCGCAAGTTGACAAGCGCCGAACAGACGTCGGATTGGGTCCGATTAGCGAATACCTTGAGCGATTTGGCATTCGCTGGGAAGACTACCTGAAAACACATACCAATTTACAAAAAAACTAAATCAAACAAGCAACCTTCCGAGAAGCATTATGATCCTGATCCTGAGCCAAGATTCCTTCGAGTATAGTACTAATTTAATAATCGACTACCTCGATGCATTGGGAGGTGATTATATGCGAATTAATGGCACAGATATTCTACAACCCGGAAAATTGAAAGTAGACGTCAATAAAAATACAGTTACCATAAAATACAAAACTATCGACTTCGATCAGATTCGAGTGGTATTCAACAGGCGTTGGTGGGAGGGGAGCCAATATTTTTCTAACCAAATTAACAATGGTAAATTCGACTCAAGAGTTGTAACGCATTATATCAACTCTATTACGGATGAATTTTACGAAATAAGTGAATATATTTTTAATAACATCCCTTCGAATTGCTTGTGGATCCCCAAAAGGAAAAACGTTAATAAATTGATTGTATTAAAAACTGCTCAAAAAGTTGGACTGCTTACCCCACATACTTCGGTTATCACCCAAAAAAAAGATCTCATCGATTTATATATGGCTTCAGAAGGTAAAGTGGTAACCAAAGCCATGTCCGATTTTAGAAATATCGACATTGATAAAGAATCATATAGTTATTTTACTAAAAGTCTGAGTTACTCTGAGATAACGGCGCTTCCATTCCATTGCGTCAGGAGATGTCGGGGACAGTCCGGATGATCACCGAGGAACGCAGGATGCTGGAGCGGATTTTTGACCAGGTGTCGGATTTGTTGAAGAACAGATGAGGTATCGTCATACCAGTATCCTGCTGTTCAATGTGTCCAATTAATAGTTCATTCTGTATATTCAACTCCAATCATCCGGCACCATTCTTTCAAAGGCATGAGCGCGCAGCGTTGTCGACGTTCGTCTACATGCCGAGGATCTACAATGTCATAAAGTCGGTTCGTACCATTTTCATCGGTATAGGATTGGGTGCCGAAATATTGTTTTCCCTCTTCCTTGACCATCATTTTGTCTTTGAATACCGCATATGATTCCGGATCAAATTTGTTTTGCATGTACAAGGTTTCTATCTGTGACCGGTACGTTATTTGCTCTTGCCAGGGAAGGTGAATGAACATCAGCCCCAGCGCTTTACAGGCCACAGGATCCATTCCGGCGCAGGAAGGAATTCCATTTTGCCCGATATAATTCAGAAAGCGCTGTCTTAAGGCTGCATCTTCGCGCTCGAACGCATCTTTCAGCGAATCACTGGCGGGCAGCAACCGCAACATGCCGCGCAAAAACTGATCATCGTTCATGAACTCCAGGAAAACAAAGGCAGTATCAGGCCGGCTCCCTGCAAATTCTTCGTAGTACTGTTTTCCCAGTCGGCCATACAGATTTTTCCAGCGATCAGCGCTTCTTAACGAGACCAGCCAGCGGTTCGACAATACGAAATAGGGATAAGCGCTACGGCTGACGAAGCGATTCAGAAATATAAAGGCGGAGTCTGGCTGTCGCAACAGGCTGTAACATTCAGCAAGTTTCAGGTCAAGCGAGGCATCGGTGGGGCGTCCGATGTGCTCCCGATGTGCGGTTCTCAATGCCTGTTCGTACCGGCCTTCGTACAAAAGCCTTTCCATCAGGGTGTCGCGCAGCATGGTCTGGCTGAATAGCGGCCGGACGCAGCATGTCAGTATCAGGATTAATACAGGATTTGGTCCTGTTACTACTTTCAAAAACTCACTGAAAAGAAGCCGTATACGGGTCATAATTGCAAGGTGTTTCATAATAATATTCCGATGTTTCGGTGCACTGAACCGGCACCCTGAAATCTACACAGCCATATCTGAATTCACAATCGCGGCAAACCCTGGTATTGTCTTTGTTCGCAGTCCAGTATTGCTGAAATTCCACACTATTGCAAATGTCTCTCAGTGAAACCGTTTTGATATTGGAAAAATTACCGGACTGAAATTCTCCGTTTTTTACATGACCGAAGCGATCGATATGTACCTTTCTATTGAAATACAGGTTGTACTTCAGCGCCTCCGTGAACCTGAACATATTCGGTATGAGAGGCGCTTCCTGCCGCACTTTCCGGGCCGAGGCAGGTGCAAGGAGTGAAAACGTGGAAGTGAACACATTGCCCATGTTATCCGGAGTAGACCGGATAGTAGAAGATTCCGCGCAACCGCAGAATACGATGTTGTAGACGCGCGGATGTATACGGCACAGCTCGTAGGCCCATTCTATTTCAGCAGCATCCACTTCCTGACATTCGATCAGGATTTCAACGGATTTGATGATCGAGCGTTCCATCTTATGCAATATTTCTGACAAGCGTTTCTTTCCGGAGTACTCTGGTATTCTCAACTGGCAGTCCTGGCAATCCAATTCCTCAACATCTTCCAGTATCCGACCGATAGGTAGGTCATAGGGCGGTGCGATTTCCAGAATGATATTGGAAATAACAGAAGGGGAATCCCAGTTCGTGTCCAGTGGCGGGAAAAAAGCATCGAATGCGATGGGACAGTCGAATACTAGTCGTTTTTCCAAAAGGAAAGCCAGATACTCTTCAAGATATGGATGTGCTTCTTCACCATACATATTTTTTAACTGTTCTGCATTCCAGACAGTGTTCGCCGACAGGATTTCGTACAACATATTAGGAATAAAATAAAATATGCCCAATTGAAGGTCATAAATGGCCGATCGGCGCGCGCCTTTTACGGGAATGCAGGAAGCAAATAGTTTGTATGGCATGTATGATAGAATTGGTCGCGGCAATTTCCCTTATGTCAGGGAAGTTCGATGTTGCCTCCGGTTTCCTTGTAGGGTCCATACGGAAGGCAATGTGAAGAGCAAAATCGATCCACCTGCATCAAGCCGGCATTGGTTTCGTAGTAGGTATTCTTTTCATCAATTAGCCTGCGGTCAATTTTCCGATGTATATACAAGGGCTTCAGGTTTCGGTAATTTACCGGAAACTGGCCCAGATCTTCCTTTCTGATCAGTTTGCTGTAGTTCATGACATGGGTGTTGTGAAGGGAAGGACTTTTTTTAGCAGGTGTTCGGCTATTTTTTGTTCCAGGTTGTAATTACAACAATAGGAAACGAAGCCGAACTGCCCCACAGGGTTTAGTTCCAGGAAAACAAGGTTTCCATCAGCGGTCAGAATAAAATCCAGCGACCCGGTACGATGGCCGGTTTGCTTCATAAAAGCGGACACCTGTGCAGAACAGGTGGGTGGAAGCCGGAACGGGACACAGCGATTGGGCAAACTTGGGTATTTCCGGAAATCAATAGCAGAAATTTTGTTCTGTTGGGAAAATATGGCCATGGAATAGCACTCTCCATCTAGATAAAATACCCTGATATCCGCAAATTTTTTGAATTCCCGCTGAAAAAATGATGGAAAAAAGGTTTCGGGTAACTTGCGGATGGCAGCTGCCATCACACGTTCAGTGTAATTCAGATAATAATATCCCTTGTGAAAAATAATGGCGCTGTCCTGAATGGACTTGGTGATGAGTCGCTTCGGCTTTGTTGCATGAATCCCCATTTTGTCCGGCAAGCCCTTACCCATTAAAAGGTCAAGCGACTTTGACGGACTTTGGAGCAGCGATTTGAATAAATTTGTTCAATACAGCCGCTTTGATAGCGGCTTCGGTTCTCTGGTTTTCAAATTCACGGGCATACATTTTTTCTCCCAGTATGGTCTTCCATCGGAAGAAGGCATTTTCACTTTTGCTTCGGCGGTGATAGCCGGATTGGACCTTCCAACCTTTTCGATTGACCTCTATTCCTCCTTCATCTATGATATCCAGCACACGGTTTCTTGGGTGATCGGTCGGCACGTTGTCTTCATCTACCTGGTATATGGCGTTTTCTCGGGGCGGTATAATCGGTTCGATGTCAATTTCCACCAGCATATCCCAACAATGGTAATGATCGTAAGCACCATCCGTTCCAACTTTGTTGATGTCAACGCCCTCGTTGAAAGTTTGATCCACTAAATCTACCAGCACAGCCGCGTCATCCGTCTTGTTATCCGTCAGAACCTGGGCCGTAATCTCCCCTGTTTTTTCATCTACCCCAAGATGGATTTTGCGCCAGGTTCGGCGTTTACCCCAGCCGTGTTTACGGACTTTCCACTCGCATTCGCCATACACTTTCAAACCGCTTGAATCCACAACCAAATGTATCGCCTCTCCTTTTTTAAGCCTTCCACTGATACCCAAAGGAACTTTCAGCCCCTCCTGCCGCCGACATATCTGTGTGTAACTCGGTACTTGTAAATCAAGGCCCATCAACGCAAAAATAGACTCTGCAAAACCTGCTAACTGCCTAAATGCCAGACGAAAAGTCGCTTTTAACGTCAACAACATCAAAATACAAGAGGCCGAATAAACCATCTGACCGCCTCGCTTCGCGGGCCCTTTATGGTACCATTGTTTCGATACTTTATCGTCAATCCACAAGGTCAGGCTGCCACGACGCTTTAGTCCGGCATTGTAATCAGACCAGTTCGTTATTTTATAGCGGTCTTTGGGTTTGTCGAGTTGCAAGTTTGAATCTACCTTTGTCATGGGCTGGTGGGCTGTGGTTTAAGTTTCGCAACTCAAAAGTACACTTGCCAGCCCTTTTTAGATTACACCGTGGCCCAGCATATTGGTGGATTCATGCAACAAAGCCGTCGCTTCTGTTCCTTTTGATACCGTGCAAGTGCCGACCGGCTGGCGAACACAGCAGAGGAAGGTATCTGTAAACCTGCCTGTCCGGCCCAATGCAGGTATTTCAGTTTATTGGTATTCTGTTCGTTGAATCTGCCGATGCAATTGGTTTGTTCCAGAAGATATTTGGTAAATTCGAGTAGGGTTTTTACGTCGCGCACGAGTGCATTCACCAACGTATCGGCATGGCGCCTGTACGTTTGGCGATCAATTCTGAGATTACTTAACGACAGATGACCGTGGTAAATCCAGCAACTCCGTATTTCATCCAGGCATAACTGCCGGCCATCAATCTTCAGGCGAAGCTGACACGAATGACCTTCCAGTTGAACATCTTCTATTTCTACCCGGGTATTTTCCGTTATGCGGATATAACCGGCCCGATAAGAGTGTAGCCACAGTAATATGCCATTTATCGCCAATTCTGGCTCTCTGGAAAAAACAAGGATCATGAAGCTCTGCTTGTAGAGTTTGCGTGCTTTTGCATCTTTTAAAACACTGTGAATAAAGTTTGGACCAAGCCGTCAGTCTAAAGGCACGGCTTGGTCCAACGGCCTTCTGACTGATCAGCAATCTTGGCCTTGTTCCGTTCCCATATCGGATTTCACGGATTTCGTTTCACCATCGTACGTATCCATATCAAAGTGGGTACAATTGGTGGAAGGATTGCAGGTGACCCAGATTGCAGACGGAGCGTTGCCGCCGACTGAGCCTCCGCTTATCTCTTGTGAATTAGTGGCTTGGTGTTGATTGAATACATTGAAAATGTTCTCCGAGAGGCTTTCAAAATTCTTTTTCATACTCGTTTTTTTAAATGAACAAAAAATGGAAGTGAAAGCAAAAATCGATGTTGCCACTGCCAAAAATTGGCAGTCCGAGAGGAAATTGAAATTTTTGAGCCTTCCTATCCTTCCCAACGGGCCCAAGCGCAGCGCCGCCGCAGGCCGGAAACAATGCGGCGTCACCAGCAGCAACTCCGTGCGGATCCCAGGGTAAAGAAGAATGTACCTGCATTTGTTCCTCAGAATGCCTTTATAAACGGCTCATTACCTGACATTTGTAATCAGTTGCTGTTGGCGGGGGCGCACTACAGCGGCCAGGGGCGGCTCACTTTTCTATGCAAATAGGAAAGTCATTGCCCATTAGAAAGGTGTTTCAGGCAAAACACGAGTCACCCCAAATTTTTTCATTTCAAATAATAACGAATGCCGGCTTGTCATCCTGTCGGGGCCCGTCCACTCTACGAGGGAAAATGTTCAAAAACACATCGTAGCGTGGACGGGCCCCGACAGGAGGACAAACCGGCATTCGTTATTATTCCAGGCCCAAAGGCCAACGTTCATAGTTGTAGGGGCACGCACAAAATCCGCGATGCCTCCTGTTTACCGTCTCTGTTTTACTTCACCACCACCTGTTCCCGCCAGGCTTTTGCTCCGTTTTTTACCTCGATAAAGTAAATCCCGGGGTTCCATTCGCTCGTGTGGAACGTGTGTACGGCGGAGGTGACAGGTTGTTGCAGTACCTGCCGGCCGTCGGCGGAGTAAATACGGATCGAGGCATCCGTATCCGGTTCTTCGGATAACTGAATGGTCAGTTCTCCCTGTATAACCGGGTTGGGGAATACACTGAAACCGTCATTTCCGGCGCCCGCCAGCACGACATTTCTGACATCGGAAAAACTGACTTTTCCGTCGAAATCCTGCTGTGCGAGCCGATAATAGTTGTTGCCGGGTAAAGGTTTGTCATCGGCGTACTGATAGGTTTGTTTTTCCGTAGTAGTGCCGTTTCCGGCTACGAAACCAATTTTTGTCCAGGTTTTTCCTTCGTCGCTGCGTTCTATGCCGAAGCCGGCATTGTCGCGTTCGGAGGCAGTTTGCCATTGGAGGCGGGCGGTTCGGTCGGGCTGGAGTTGGGCCTGGAAGTGCGTGATTTCGATGGGTAGGGGAGGGAATTGGTTGGTAGAATACAAAAGAGTTCCGAAGGCTCCGCACACCCAAAATTTGTTGCCCGTACCCCAGATGCCAGTGAGGGAATTGCTGACGCCGGAATTTTGTGTGGTCCAGGAAACGCCGTCATACTTCAGAATCGTACCGTTTTCGCCTACCGCCCAGACATTGGACGCGTCGGTGCCCCAGACGCCGTTCAGGGTTTCGGTAGTGCCGGATGATTGCTGATCCCAGGAAAATCCGTTGAATTTCAGGATCGTACCGTCAGTGCCTACCGCCCAGACATTGGAAGCATTGGCTCCCCAGATACTGCGCAAGGTGATAAGGATACCTATATTCGTAGCATCGAATTCCAAATCCCAGGAAAACCCGTTGTACCTCAGGATATAACCATACGTGCCGACGACCCGTACATTGGAAGGGCTGGCGCCCCAGATGTCGTAGTGATCTATTAATTGATAAGTTGGTAAGAAATCCGATGTCCAGGATGTGCCGTTGTAATGCCAGATTTCACCGCTGTATGCGAGCGCCCAGGCATTGGAAGTGCCGGAAGTCCACACAGATCCGACGTCGGACAATATCGTTTGTTGTGACCAGGATGTGCCATTGTATTTTAGCGCAGCGGAGTAAGGCGAGACTGCCAGGATATTGGATGAACTCGTACCATGTATGCCGAGAATATCATTTCCCGCCCCATAGTTTATATTCCAGGATACGCCGTCATATTTTCTAATAAGACCGCCATTGCCTGCTACCCAGATATTCGAAGCGTCTACCCCCCAAATGTCATTATAGCCGGAGGAAGGAGCGGACACCGGTGTCCAGGTTTGCGCCGTTATTACCTGAAAAAAAAGCAAGAAGGAAATGCTGACGGCGTACCGCAATTTCAAAAAAGGGAGCGAATGGAGGTTGATTCCGGCGAGGAATGCTGTCAGTACCCGATGTGGTAGCATTGATTTCATATTTAAACTGGATTTACAAAATGATATGTGTGCCCGCCGGTTTTTCAAAGAAGAGAAAGAATCTGAAGTTGAAAGCCATGAGGGTGTTCTCAGTGTAATCTCTCCAATGCACCGGAAGTGACCCTGCCGGATTGTTTTCTTTGCCGGGGCGACCACAAGGGTCGCCCCTACACATTACCCTTTGGCATCAGATGAAAACAAGCGTCCGGATATGTCGGGTAGGGGCGACCCTTGTGGTCGCCCCGATTATGTGGTCGCCCCGACCCTTGTGGTCGCCCTGATGCTCTCAAATAATTTAAGCGGCCCTGCCCCAAAACCTGCAAAAAGTTTCGCTACCCGGTTGAGAAGAGCAATGCATTTGTACAGATGTTTCCCTACCACCCCTAATAACTAATAACTGATAACCAATAACCAATAACCAATAACCAACCACCAACAAACAATACCTTTACCCCACAAAAAAACACCCTCTTGGATTACGCCATCAACCTACGCTCACTCCTCCTGCTGATTGCGATGCTGCAGGCGCTGGTAATAGCCGGCATGTTATTGTTCCGGGGTTTGCGCCGCCGGCACCCGGCCGATTTCCTGTTGTCAGGACTGTTGTTTTTCCTGGCCTGTTCGCTGATTGAACATTTTATCGGTTTTATGGGCGTGTACGATTACGCGCGGGAACAGGGGCACGACCTGACATTCTTTCCGTTTGATAATCCGTTTGTGTACGGGCCGCTCATTTTGCTGTACACGCGTGCCCTCACGGACGAGCAGTTTCGGCTGGAAAAACAGCAACTTCTGCATGCCATTCTGCCGGTAGCGCATTATGTGATACACTTTTCAATCTGGGCCCTGCCGGATGCACCCAAATTTGCGTTTCTCGATAGTAAACCGGGATATTTTCTGCAAACCGGTCTGGATGTGTTGTTTTACCTCATTACAGCCTGGTATTTGTGGCAGTCGTTTATGCGCTACAATACATACCGCCGGCTCATTGTGCAGGAATATTCCAATACCGGTCAGATGACGCTCCAATGGCTGCGCATTTTCCTGTATGCCTTTTCAGCCTACCTGATATTTGATTTCTTTTTCAATCTGGCCGGACAGTTTTTGGCGCTCTGGTACACCGGATGGTACTGGCTCAACCTGACGCGTGCGTTGCTGCTGTATTACCTGGCGGCTACCGGCTGGTCGTATACGGAAAAATCGGGCGTGCAGTTTACCCAACTGGAAAAGCGCACTTCGGTTGCCTTGCCGGAAAACGAATTGGAAGCAGTAGCGCAGGCAAACAGCAAACCCTTGTTTACGCCTGCCGAACTGGAACTGCGCCGCACCGCCCTTGCCGCCTACATGGAATCGGCACAGCCCTGGCTCGATCCCGAACTAAACCTGACTTCCCTGGCCGGGCAATCGGGCCTGAACGCCGTCCAGTTGTCCTACCTGATCAACAACGCTTTCGGCCAGAATTTTAACGACTTCGTCAATACCTACCGGGTGGAAGCCGTGAAGCAAAAACTGGAGGCGCCGGAATTTCAGCATTACTCCCTGCTGGCCATCGCGTTCGAATCGGGGTTCAATTCGAAAGCAACGTTTAACCGGGCGTTTAAAAAAATGACGGGAAATGCGCCGAGCAGGTATCAGAAGTGAGTTGTGAGAAGTGAGTTGTGAGAAGTGAGTTGTGAAAGGGGCTCAAATTGTAATTTGAGACATGTGGTACGCGGTTCAAAGCATGATTTGAGGCGATAGAGCCTGTCGGGTGGGTACACCTTTGCAACATCACAATGCAAACTACACCACCGACTCATGTACAAACATTTCCTCTTTTGCAGCCTGTTCTTCTTTTTTCAAATCATTGCCGCGACCGCGCAAACACTCTCGGGTACTGTACGTACCGACGCCGGTGAACCCGCTTCATTCGTCAGCGTACGGCTGCTTTCCCTGCCCGACAGCACTTTAAAGGCAGGTACAGCAACCGATAACCAGGGCGCTTACCGTTTTCCCAACCTGAGTTCCGGCAAGTATCTGCTGCAGTTTTCCCTGATCGGAAATGCGGATGCCTATTCTCCGGTATCTATGGAGGGCCTTGATGTTCAGTTGAATCCTGTTGTTTTAGTTGCTTCCAACTTGCTACAGGAAGCAGTTGTTTCGGCTTCCAAACCACTGATTGAACGACAAATCGATAAAGTAGTAGTGAACGTGGAAGGTTCGGCGCTCGCTACCGGCAACAACGTACTCGAACTCCTGCAACGCGCACCGGGTGTGGTGGTGACGCCGCAGGGCGCTATCATGCTCGAAGGAAAATCCGGGGTACTGCTCACCATAGATGGCAAGTCCACCCAACTTTCCGGAGACGCATTGACGGCTTTCCTGCAATCCATACCGGCCGAATCCATTTCCAAAATCGAACTCATCGCCAACCCTTCCTCGCGGTACGATGCGGAAGGTATTTCCGGCATTATCAACATCCGGTTGAAAAAGAACCAGAACCTGGGGCTGAACGGCGTTTTGTCGGCCGGAAACACCCAAAGCATTCATGCCCGGCCGCGTGTGGGCCTGAACCTCAACTACCGGCCCGGCAAAGTGAACGTTTTTGGAAATGCCGGCCTCAGCAAGGGCGCGCAGTCGGTAGGCCAAAGCATTTTGCGTATTTCCAACGGTCTGGTACTCGATCAGGATAATCCGATGGTAGAGCGATTCGGCGCCACGTCCGTTAAAGCGGGTGCAGATTATTTCGCCGGCGACCGCCACACGTTCGGTGTGCTCGTGCTGGGCAATTTTTACAACAATGATTCCTGGAAAGACAACCGGACGGCTTTCCGGAATGAAAACAGCGCAGTTGTCGACAGCACCCTGCTCAGTAAAATCACCGCCCAATCGGGCAACAACCGCCTGAATTACAACCTGAACTACCGTTTTGCCGATACCTCCGGCCTGGAACTGACTGTCGATGCGGATTATCTTACGTTCACCGGCGATGGCAATAATTTGCTTGAAAACCGGCTTGACGGCACCCCGGACGTTTTACAGACCGGCACCCGTTCCGACATCGGTGTCTGGTCGATGAAAACCGACCTTTCCAAAAATTACAAAAACGGCTTCAAACTGGAAGCGGGTGCCAAATGGAATAAAACGGATTCGGAAAACGATATCGAAAGTATGCGCCGGACCGGCGAAGAATGGCAGGCTGATCCGGGCCGTACCAACCTTTTCGATTACCGCGAAAATATCGCCGCAGCCTATTTCAACCTCGGAAAACAGGGCGCCAAACTCAACTGGCAGGTAGGCGTGCGTACCGAACACACAAATATTCAGGGCCGTTCCGTCGATCTGTACGGACAGGCTGTCAACAACCCCGACACGGCCTACACCGGATTTTTTCCGACGGCTTACCTGCAATACACCCTCAAACCGATGCACCAGATCGGCCTCTCCGCCAACCGTCGCCTGAGCCGCCCCGCCTATCAGGACATGAACCCCTTCGTGTGGCAGTCCGACCCGTACAACAGCGAACGCGGCAATCCGTACCTGCGCCCGGCCTACACGAATGCAGTGGAACTAACCTATACGTACCGCTATGCCGCCAGCATTTCCATAGGCTACAGCCGTACCAACGACGGTATCAGCACCATTGCGCGCCAACAGGGCGAACAGGCGTACGTGCAGCCGGTAAACCTCAACAGGCAGGATAATTTCAGCCTCAACGTCAACATGCCTTTGCCTGTAAAACCCTGGTGGGAAGGCTACCTGTGGATAGGCGTGTGGCACAACCGCTTCGTGTCGCAATTGGACGAAGACGCGCTCGATACACGCACCTTCGGCGGCGGTTGCTATATGTCTCAGCAATTCAAACTAGGCCGCGGATACCAGTTGGAGGGTTCCATGTGGGCGCAGTTTCCTACCAGCGACGGTATTTTTAAAAACAAGGGTATTTACAGTGTTTTCCTGGGTGCTAAAAAATCGCTCTTCCACGACAATGCCAGTTTGAAAATCACCGTCAACGACCTGTTTCGCACCCAGCGCTGGAACCAGTCGCTCGATTTCGGCGGACTGCGCGGTACGATCACCAATAACTGGGAAAGCCAGAACCTGGCTATCGGATTTACCTGGAAATTCGGCAATCAGAGCCTGAAAACGCGGAATCGGGAGCAAGGCGGCGTGGGCGATTCGGAAGCGCGGATCAAAGGGAAAAAGGAGTGATTGATTTCAGATACATCATTAGGTGTGTACGAAGGATTTGTTCGGCTACGCCTCCCGTAGGAGGATGGGGACGCGGATTGTGCGGATCGTGCGGATTAAAACGGATTTTAGTGGCCTTGCGGCCACTTCTTTTTGATAGTCAACGGATTTAACCCCGCCTTCGGCGGGACGTAGATCAAATCGATTATTTATTAAAGTGAAGCAGAAAATCATCCTCGATCACTACTATTTTTTCATGCTTATGCCTGGAGTATGCATCCCGCCGAAGGCGGTTTTAAATCCGTAAATAATCAAAAAAGAAGTGGCCGAAAGGCCACAAAAAATCAATTTTAATCCGCATGATCCGCACAATCCGCGTTCCCATCCCTCTATGTGAGGCGAAGCCGAACTAAACCTTCGTACACTCCTAATTCATCATTCATCATTCATCACTCAACAATGAAATACCTCTTCATCGTATACCTGCTATTCCTCGCCGCCTGTTCTGCTGCTCAGTCGACTACCGAACCCAACATTCGTAAAGACGGCGCATTTGTTACCTTTAAAGTAGTCAACAACTCGGTTTTACCCCACAAATACACCTTTATCGGCTATAATCCGGGTGAAACAGGCAACTGGACCAACGGTTTCCTTATACTGCCCGGCGCTGCCCACACTTTCAAATGTGTGGAGGGTACAAAGATTTACCTTGCAAACAACAAACAGATAGGTATCGTGATGAGTGGAAGCAGTATTCTCCGGGATGAGCCGTTTATTACCGTGAAGGCGGAAGATGAGGGGAAAGCCTTCAGATTGAAGCAGTGACTTAAGAACAGCACTGTTACATCCGACCGCCGGTGGTTTGTCCAGGTATGTTCTAGGGTGAAAACTGTTTTTTGGGGTTTGAAATATCTTCGTATTTTACTCAGTCTTTAAAACCTGAACCTTATGACCTGCCAATCTTTCGCTGCCGTTTTTTTCTTCATTTTTTTTACAAGTAATGCTTTCTCTCAGGCTGTCCGGGTGAAAGATATTAACCCCGGTCCGGCTTCTTCACAACCTGGTAATATGCGTTTTGGGGACAATGGTATCTTGTATTTTTTTGCAAACGATGGTGTGCTCGGGAATGAATTATGGAAAACGGATGGAACCGATGTCGGAACGACATTGATCAAGGATATTTATGAAGGTCCTACTTCTTCCGTTTCTACACTTGATAATGCGGTCATGTATCACGGCCTGTATTGTTTTAATGCAAGAGACGCTATCCATGGCGCTGAATTTTGGAAAAGCGACGGTACAACCGAAGGGACACAAATGGTGCTGGATATCAGGCCGGGAATAAACAGCGCTGCTTCCACGGAGCATTTTTTTCAGTTCAATGATCTTTTGTGGTTCAATGCATTCGATGGTTCCGGCCCAGCAAATGGGTTCAAAATTTTTTATTCGAATGCAACGGCTTCGGGTACGGGATACATACAGGAGGCCTTCAACTGGAGAGGCGAACCGGTTATCAAAAACAATGTCTTTTACATGGCTGCCTATGCCAGTTTCTCTTTAGGATACGAGCTGTGGAAGTCAGACGGTACGCCGGAAGGTACCGAATTGGTGAAAGACATTTGTCCGGATGCGTGCCATGGCGAACCGGAATTTTTCACCAAAGTGGGAAATCAGATCTTTTTTGCCGCCACGGGCGAAAATTCGGATGGACAAGAGTTGTGGAAAACCGATGGAACCGCCACCGGAACGGTGCTGGTGAAAGACATTTATCCGGGTACGGGAAATCCTGCCACGGGGCCTACTAATCTGGTCAACTTTAATGGGCTATTGTATTTTTTTGCCGATGACGAGGAACATGGCCGTGAATTATGGAAAAGCGACGGAACAACGGCAGGCACAGAAATAGTACTGGATATTAATGCCGACCCTGCCGCCTCCGTTTGCTGTTTCCTCCAGGAATACGATGGTAAACTGTATTTCGCAGCGGATGACGGTGTACATGGAAAAGAACTTTTTTCCAGCGATGGTACTGCCGGCGGCACCCAGTTACTCAAAGATATTCGGCCCGATGAATTAGGGAGCAACCTTGGCCAACCGGTTGAATTCGACGGGAAATTGTTTTTTTCCGCTTCTGACGGCGTATACGGACAAGAACTTTGGTCTACTGATGGAACATTGGCTAATACAGCTTTGGTGCAGGATATAAAAACAGGGATTTCGGGGAGCAACGTCACCAATCTTACCGCAAACAGCACTCATTTGTACTTCACCGCTACCGACAATGCAGGCATAGAGCTATGGAAATACGCCGCAGCCGTTCTTCCTGTCGAACTGACAGATTTTGTCGCCCGCGTGGATGAAAAAATGGTCCGCCTTTTTTGGCAGACCGCGCAGGAGAAGCACCACAAAGGGTTTGAAATCCAGAGAAGCGATAACCTGGAACAGTGGGCGGCAATTGGTTTTGTGGAATCGAAAAATGCGCCGGCTTCTTATCATTTTACCGATAAAATGCCGGAGTCGGGCATCAATTATTACCGATTGAAACAAATCGATCGGGATGGTGCGTTCGAATTTTCGAAAATAGTATCCGCTACCCTGAACAAGGGAAAAATACAGGTGACGCAGGCGAACCGGACCTTGTACGTCTCCGGGAGCAGTCCGGGAGAGGGGCCCCTGAATTTTCTTTTTCACGACCTGAGTGGCAGGCTGATCGCCCGGAAACAAATGATAACGGACGGGGCAGGAAATGGTATACTTTCTTTAGAAGATTTACAGGCGGGCATGTATGTTACTTCGCTGACGGGGGAGCAGACAGGGACCTGGAAAATAAGTATTCCGTAACCATCCGACCTCTTATTTGTTCAGCATTCATTTGTTTTATACGGTCCGGATTGTAAGAGTAAAATGGCCCGAATGCACACCCTTATGACTATCCTTCTTGTATTGATCCTGCTTATCGCGAGTGTGTACGTTTTCCTGCAACAACCCAAATTCGGCCGCCGGCCTACCGGCGAACGCCTGAAACGGGTGCAAAACTCGCCGTACTACCAAAAAGGCGCTTTTCAGAACCTTAGCGTAACGCCCAATTTCACTGATGGTGCAGGCTACTCGTCAGTGATGTACGATTTTTTTATTGCCCAAAAACCAAGGCTAAAACCGGCGGCAGCATTGCCTTCCCGAAAAACGGACCTGCGCGCGCTGCGCCCGGACGAAAACGTGCTGGTCTGGTTCGGCCATTCCTCGTATTTCATGCAGATCGACGGAAAACGGATACTGGTAGACCCCGTATTCAGCGGGGCTGCTTCGCCTATTCCTGCTACGACCCGCAGTTTTGACGGCGCCGATGTGTACACGGCAGACGATATGCCCGATATCGACTACCTGTTTATGACGCACGACCACTGGGACCACCTGGATTATTCCACTGTTTTGAAACTGAAACCGCGCATCGGCAAGGTCATTTGCAGCCTCGGCATCGGCGAACATTTCGAACACTGGGGTTTCGATGCGGCCATTATTGTGGAAGCAGACTGGATGGAGGAAATTCCGCTCGACGCCGGTTTTTCTGCACACGCATTGCCGGCACGCCACTTTTCCGGCCGGACTTTTATACGGAACCAGGCCATCTGGACGGCATTCGCTTTGTACACACCTACGCTCCGGATTTTTATCGGCGGCGACAGCGGCTACGACACCCATTTTGCAGAAATCGGTGAAAAATACGGCCCGTTCGACCTCGCAATCCTCGAATGCGGGCAGTACAACCCCAACTGGAAATACATCCACATGATGCCGGAAGAAGTGCCGCAGGCTGCCAGTGATTTGAAAGCAAAACGCCTGCTGGCCGCGCATTGGGGTAAATTCGCCTTGTCGACGCACCCCTGGGACGATCCCATTCTGCGCGTATCGGCAGCCGGCAAAAAACTCGGTATGCCGCTGGTGCACCCATTGATCGGAGAAAAAGTGGACCTGAAAAATGATACCCAGGTTTTTTCGGAGTGGTGGACGGGACTTGTATAAAATTCAAGTGTCTATCCGGCTCAGGAACCTATTAAGTCATCCGATGACTTCGAGTCATCGGATGACTTAATAGGTTCCTGAGCCGGATAGACACTTGAATTTTATTTTAATACGTGCATTTTCGCAGGTATATTTGCCCGCCTCGCCCCAGCATGACCTAATGTAACATGAACAGACTCCTTCTCTTGCTTATGCTGCTTCCATTCCTGCAAGCCTGTTTCAATAAAAACAGGCTCCAACTGCTTTGGCAGGCGCCCGTTGCTTCCCAGGAACAGCCCATCGTACAGGATGGCATCGTGTACGTAACGGGTATTCGCGCAGGTCATCCGGAAGAATCCCGGCGGCTTTTCGCCCTGGATGCGCTGACCGGCCAGGAAAAATGGGTGTCGGCAGATTCGGTATATGAAGTGTACGGCGTGTCGGGCGGATCCGTTTTTTTCAAAAATATGGCCAAACACCTGGTGCAACTCGATACGCAAACAGGTGAAAAACTCCATGAAACGGAAGACGACAGCGCTCAGATCGTACACTGTGTCGTGTCGGGCGACACGATGTTCATTATCAACGCATCCCAGCAGGTAGTTGCCATCGACAACCGCCGGAATGAGGTGTTGTGGCGCCGGCAACTGCCGTTCGGTCCCGGCGCCGATACAGAACTACAAATTACTGGTAATCAGATTATTGCAAGCGGAAATTTCAGAAACCCGGAAGAGCAGTTCGGCATGATCTGGTCGCTGGATGCAGCCACCGGCGCGGAGCAATGGCACTTCGAAGCGCCGGAGCCCCACGATTATGCGCCGCTGAAACTCTATGTATTCCCGCCCTGGGTGCTTGCTACCAACACAGCGCCCACCAACCTCGGCACGCACGTGCTTGACCTGCAAACGGGCAAAGAACTATACCCGAGAATCTATGCATTCGCCTTTCGCGGGTACCGGGAAAACACCGCCTATGCTTCCAACGGCGCATTCGACCTGAAAACCGGGCAGCGCATCGGCGACAGCAACACTTGGGTGCCTGCCAGTTTCGTATATAAGGGCGTGGCCTGGGCCCGCAAGATCAGCAGTGTCGGCGCGGGCGAGTCGTTTTTTCTGCGAAATGAATATGACGGCGATTACACAGGCAGGCGCGACTGGACCAATACGCCGCCCAACAGCGTTATCGAAGGCGCCGATCTGCAAACCGGAAAGCCCGTAAAAGGCACCAAAATTTTCAAATTCACCCAGTTTTCGGAACCTGTGGAATCGGGCGGTATTTTGTACCACAGCAGCATTGCCGTCATGAAAGAAGGAACCTCCGGCGTGTGGGCGTATCGGTTGCCGGGAGTTAAATAAGGAGATGAGGATTTGAGGATTCGAATATTTGAAATAACATCAGTTCGGAGCCTCAAATACTCGCACCCTCCAATCCTCGCATCTTCCAATCCTCGCATCCTCAAATTAATTTCACTTCCATGCTCCGTAAACTAATGATCCTGAGCCTCTTATCCTCCCTGTTCGGTTGCGGCGGCGACAGCGAGCCGGGCCTTTTCAGTAGCTACGGTTACCATACCGGGAAAACAAAAGTGTGGTACAAAACGTCCCTTGGTCACTCCTACAGCGTCAGGGAGGTAGCGGGTGCTGACGCGCCGACCTTTCAAGTGCGTGAATTGAGCAGCAAAATGTATGAACAGACGACTGCGGAATACGGCTTCGATAAAAACAGTGTTTTCTGGGCGGGCGACAAGATAGAAGGCGCCGACCTGTCCAGTTTCGAATACCTCTGTGGTCAATACAGCAGGGACAAAAATGCCGTCTATTATATGGCCCAACCACTCACACGGGATGTAGCCCATCTGGCGATCATTGGTCGTGAATTTGTGAAGGACGGTGCGCACGTATATTTCGGCGGCAGCATTTTTTCCGACGACCCCGCTCATTTTGAAATGGTCGGCGAGGAAGGTTCCGACTACTACAGGGACAGTCGCAACTGCTGGTACACGATTTATCCGTTGAAAGACGCCGATCCCGCTACTATCCGGATCATTGGCAGGCATACCGCCGCGGATGCGAAACATGTTTATTTTGAAATGAATGAGGTGGTAGGCGCCGACCAGCAAACGTACCGGGTACTGGAAGAAGGCTATTCGAAAGATGCGCGCCACGTGTACCTGAATAGCGAGGTGATAGATGGCGCCAATCCGGCCACTTTTCAACTGTTACGGGCGCCTTACAGCAAGGACGACCAACATTGTTACAACCGTACGGTAGCCCTTGCAAACGCCGATCCCGCTACGTTTCAACTGATCGATGAATTTTATACAAAAGATGCCCGCAGTGTTTTTATCAACGGAACACAGATCGAAGGTGCTGACCCGGCTACTTTCCGCGTGCTCAATAGCAACGCAGGGTGCAGTTGCGATGCGAAACATGCCTATACGCTGGCACGCCGGATCGAAGGCGTCGATCCGGCGAAATTTCCCAAAAACGGCGAATGCAAAAGTTGTAACGACTCGGGCGTCACTTTTTAACCTATGACCATGGCATATAAAAGTCTTTTCCTGTCACTTGCCCTCACATTTTTAGTCGGTTATTCCCTGACAGCGGGACTGACCAATCCCAACTCGCTGCTCAAAAGACTGCCCGACTGGACGGCATTTCCCCTGATGGCGGTTGTTTTTGTGCTGTATCTGCTGGCAGCCTGGTGGGCTGTGAAGGGTTTCGGCGAACACAAAACGGCGGCCGTTTTTTCCATGTGCTTTTGTGTGCTCGGTCTGGGCCTGTATGCTGCCGGTTTTGCCATGAGCATGGGCAAGGGAAAAGCCTCGCCAGGACAGTACGATTACGATTTCTCGCGGCTGAACGTTTCTGAACAGGCGGCGCTCACACAAATCGTGAAAAATGCAGGCCTGGACATGCAGAACGCCACTTTTTCGGAGCACTGGCACATGAGTGAAGATGCCGCAGGCTACCGCATTTGCGTTCAAAAAGGCCACGTAACTGCGCTTCGTTTTTCCGATAAAAAGATACCAGATCTGGAGCCATTTTCGAGGTTGCCGAAGTTGGGCGACTTATACCTGGTCCGTTGCGGCCTCTCCGATATGAGCGCTTTGCAGGCGAATGGGCTCGACCGGCTGGATCTTTCGGGCAACCGCATCAGCGATCTGAAAACACTCGCCGGCTGCCCGAATGTCCGCTGGCTCGATCTGAAAGACAATCAGTTACAATCCGATGAGGATCTTCGGATTTTTACCAAACTGGTGAGCCGCGATCTGTCGGGCAATCCTTTTTCCAAATAAATTACACCCGAAAATATTCACTGCATATGTTTGGAATCGACAACTTTTTTGCATTTCTCATCGCCGGCATTCTGCTGAATATCACGCCCGGATCGGACACCATGTACGTACTCGGCCGCAGCATTTCGCAGGGTAAAAAGGCGGGTATTTATTCGGCACTCGGTATCGGAACGGGTTGCATTGTGCATATTTTCCTGGCTACTTTCGGGTTGTCGCTTGTCATCAAAGAATCGGAAATGCTGTTCAATGTCATCAAATACCTGGGCGCGGGCTACCTTTTTTATCTGGGTGTGCGCATGTGGCTGAACAGATCGGGCAGCAAATTCGACGTGTCGGGCGCCGACGATATCCCTGACCTGAAACGCGTATTTCTTTCCGGCGCACTCACCAATATCCTGAACCCCAAGGTGGCCGTTTTTTTTATCGCATTCCTGCCGCAATTCGTGCATACAACTTATCCGCGCCCGGCCATTCCGTTTTTTATCCTGGGTTTTACGTTCAATTTTACCGGAACGGTATGGAACCTCATCCTGGCCCTGTTCGCTTCTACCATGACCCGGAAGATCAAGGATAATTACCGTTTTAAAACCTGGCTGGACCGGCTGACGGGCTCGGTGTTCATTTTGCTGGGCATCAAACTGGCGTTGCAGCAGCGGCACTGACCGTGGCCGGAAATGTCCGTTTCCTGTCCTTGTACAACCGGAAATCCGTTGCACTTTTGTGGAAAGTTTTCCGAAACAAATGCCTGTAAAATTCACCTTCCTGGTACTTCCACACATTCACCTTATGGACCTGGCCGGCCCTGACCAAGTGATCCTGGAAGCCATCGGATTCGGCGCCGACTGGGAAATTCACTACTGCTCCTATTCACCGGAACTGGTGAGTTCGGCAGGGTTGCCGCTGGGTCAGGTAAAGCATTTCAGGCAGGTGCCGCTATGCAAAGGCGATTACCTGCTGGTACCCGGCGCCGACGTCGGATTTATGCTGCACGAAAATGAATTGAAAGCGCAGCCGGACTTGTTGGCCTGGATCCGGGAGGCGTATGCGCAGGGGGTGACGGTTTGCAGCATTTGCACGGGCGCTTACGTGCTGGCGCTGAGCGGCATTCTGGACGGTAAGGACTGCACGACGCACTGGAAGCGGACAAAGGAACTTCAAGCGTACTTCCCGGCTTTGCAGGTGGTTGAAAATGTGTTGTTTACGCAAGAAGACGGCATTTTTACCAGCGCCGGCGTAGCGGCCGGCATTGACATGACCCTGCACATCGTGGAGGAGCGGATGGGCGAATATTTTGCGCACCGGGTGGCGCGCGAACTGGTCATCTACAACCGCCGCAGCGGGAACCAGTCGCAGCACAGCCTCTTTTTCGACTACCGAAACCACATTCACTCGGGCATTCATGCCGTGCAGGACTGGTTGCAGGAGCACCTGGACCGAAAGAATTCTTTGAGCGAACTGGCGGAAATCGCCTGTATGAGCGAGCGGAATTTTACCCGTATTTTTAAAAGAGAAACGGGCCTGACAGTGAACGATTACATTACGCTGCTGCGCCGGGAAACCATCAAAAAACTCCTGCAAAAACCCGATATGTCGCGCCCGCAGATCGCACGTGCCTGCGGACTGGACAGCGAACGGCAACTCGCGCGGCTGATTAAAACACTCTGATCACAGAGCGAAGCGGCGTAATCGAAGTCGGCTCTCACTCTCTCACCCTCTCACCTTCTCACTCTCTGTCATGCTCCGTTCACAAATCCACCCCCTGCCCGAATACTTTGACCGCTACATCCTCATGGCCGACGATGTCGACGTCATCGAATCGATACAAATCAGCCTCGATGAAATCGACCGTTTCCCGCTGGAAAAATGGAAAGCCCTGGGCGATACCGTATACGCGCCCGGGAAATGGACCGTCCGTGATATCCTGCAACACCTCATCGATACGGAACGCATTTTTTCTTATCGCGCACTGGCGGCGGCCCGGGGTGAAAAACAAACCATGCCGTATTTTGAGGAAGACGAGTATGCCATCGCCGCTTCTGCTAACAACCGTACGCTGGAAGATTTGATAGAAGAAATGCGCATTTCGCGCCGGTCATTCCTGGCGCTGTACCAATCCTTTACACCTGATATGCTGCAACGCATGTGCAAGGGTTTCAAAGGGGAATATTCGGTTTTATCTATTGGGTTTGTAATTACGGGCCATCAACGCTGGCATTTAAGGATTTTGGAAGAGCGGTATTATTCGTTAGTGGTATCGGTGGAAGAGTAGGGTGGCTCATTGCTGGCGGCTTGTTTTATCCACTACAGGGTTGTACCACCGAACCCCAGTTCGGTCAAAAAAAACAGCACCGAACTGGGGTTCGGTGGTACGCTACTCGCTCCGCAGCGACTTCACCGGATTCGCCGTAGCCGCCCGCACCGTTTGCCCCGCCACCGTCAGAAACGCTACCACCGCAGCCAGAATACCCGCTACAATAAACACATACCATTGAATATCAATGCGGTATGCAAAATCCGCCAGCCATTTGTCCATAGCCCAGTACGCGATCGGTGAGGCGATCACAAGCGCGATGCATACCAGTTGCAGAAAATCCTTGCTCAGCAGGCGCACCACGGAAAAAACCGAAGCGCCCAGCACCTTGCGCACGCCGATTTCCTTGCGGCGCTGGCGTACGGTGAAATCCACCAGCCCGAACAGTCCGAAGCAAGCCAGTACAATGGTGATGCCCGCGAAGTCGGCACAGAGTTGCATCATGCGGCCTTCCTGCTCGTAACTTTCGCGCAGGTCGTCGTTCAGGAACGAGTAATTAAAGGCCTTTTCCGGGAAAAACTGTTTCCACGCCTTTTCAATGTCGGCGATCACGGCCTGGGTGTGCCGGCCTTTCAGGCGGATGGCGAAGGAAGTGAACGAGCCTGGCGACACGTCCAGAATAACCGGATTCAGCGCCGTTTGCAGACCCGAAGTGTTGAAATTATTCACCACGCCGATCACTTTGCCTTGTTTTCCACCGCTTTTAACCTCCTGCCCGATGGCTTCCTGCGGAGATGCCCATCCGAGGGTTTTGACCGCCATTTCATTCAACACGAAACTGTTGATATGATCGGTTCCGTAGGATTTGTCGAACTCTCGTCCGGCCAGCAGGTTCAGCCGGAACGTTTCTGCATAATCGTAATCCACCGAAATGCTGGCCAGGAAAACGTTGTCTTCCGCCCGGATCTTGCTGGTGGTGACCGGGAAAAACGGCGCCGAAAAACCGGGCATCGACGACGCGATTGTCACCTCGCCGATGCCCGCATTCTGCATCAAAAGGTCGTCGAAAGCGTTCATGCGGCTGCGCAGCGTGGAGTCGCCCGGGGAAAATACCGTGTTCATATTTTCACTGGAAAGCGGCACGTCTATAATCTGTTCGGCGTCGAAGCCCAGCGGCATATTTTGCCAGTATCGCAGTTGCGACAGCATGATGAGTGTTCCGCACAGCAGGGCAATACAAACGGCAAATTGTATGGTAATCAATGATTTGCGCAGCAGTTGGCCGACGCCGCTGATACCCGTGGTGCTGTTTTTCTGAAACACCTCTACCGGTTTGAAGCGGCTGGCAAAAAGCGCCGGATACATGCCTGCCAGCAAACCCGTCAGCAGGAAAATGCCCACATAGGAAACGGTGAGCGGCCAGTCGCGGAGCAGATCGTACGTGATGAACTTGTCGTTTTGCGCATTGAACAGCGGGATCAAAATGAACAACAACAGCATGGCAGGTACGAATGCCATAAAACTGAGCAGCATCGTTTCAGTCAGGAATTGCCCCACCAGTGCCGAACGTTTCGCGCCCAGCGCTTTCCGTACAGCCACTTCTTTTGTGCGGTCGAGGTAAACGGCTGTAGACAGGTTGACAAAATTGATCACCGCAATCAGCAAAATGAGGAAGCCGACGATTCCGAACACGCGCAAGTACACCGGATTCGAGGTGGCCGAAATTTCGTCGGCAATGACGCTGTGCTGGTGAATGTCGCGCACCTTGAAAAGGCTGAAACTTTGTTTTTCCGAGTATTCCGGTATGCCGAATTTTTTGATAAACGCGGCAAACCTCGCGTTAACGGCATCCGGGGAAGTACCCGGTTTCAGGATTACGTAGGTGGCATTGTACGATGCCAGCCAGTTGGTAGTCATGGCCTTCCGCACGTTGGGCCGGGCCGAAGCCGGCTCCACGTCGGGAATGTTGCGGTAGGGCAGCAACATGTCGATTTGCAGGTGCGACTGCCGCGGCAACCTGCGCACCACACCGCTGACGGTAAAAACAGCCTCGTTGGCTACCCGTACCTGCCGGCCCATCGCTTCGGTAGTGCCGAAGAGCCGGAGCGCTGTTTCATCGGTCAGCACCATCGAAAAAGGTGCATCCAGCGCTGTGGCGGGATCGCCATGCATATAATCCAGGCCCAGCACGTCCTGCACCGTGCTATCGGCAAACATCGTGTTTTCAATCTCGAACTGCCGGTCGCCCTGCGCTTCCCGCACACTGATGCTGCGTGCATAAAGCCGCGCTACCGATTCCACCTGCGGAAAATACTCGTGCATGGCCGGCCCGATAGGCGCGGGTATTCGGTTCAGGTCGAGCGGTTCGCCGGCGAAATCGATGTGGTAATTCACCCGGTACAGGCGGTCGCCTTTCGGGAAAAAGGTGTCGAAATTTTGCTCGTAACGCAGATAGGCAAGAATCAGGAAACAGCAGGCCATTCCAACCGTCATGCCGATCAGGTTGATGAACGAGTACTTGATGTTTTTCCGGAGATTGCGGAAAGCGAGGGCGATATAGTTGTATTGCATGGTGTATGTACGACCGAACCCCAGTTCGGTCAAAAAAGGTGCGTAGTGAACCGAACTGGGGTTCGGTTGTACGACCGAACCCCAGTTCGGTCAAGAAAAAAGTGTGCGGTGAACCGCCTTACTTTTTTACAGGCGTAATCCTCAAATTAGCAAAATCCCCTTCCGTCGGATCTCCCACCCAAAGCCCTAAGCCGCCGTGCGTGGTGGTAGTCAGTTTTTCTACCACGAGGCTGGGGCTGGTCGAATCGTTGACAAAAACGCTGATGGTTTTATCTGCAACCACGATTTTTGCGTGAAACCAGTCTTCCGGGCCCGGCACGGGATTGACCGGATGTTCGTATTGTTCCGGATGCTCGGCCCGTAGTTTCTGCCATGTAAACCTTGGCCAGGAGACGTACTGGACCGAATGCATACGCCGGATCAATTCGGGGTGTTTGAAATTGAACGGCCTGAAATACACCGCGTCGTAGGTGCTGTCATTTTGTATGTGAAATGCGACGCCTACAAAGCAGTTTTGCAGTGCGTCGCGCCCTCGTACGTCGAACTCGATGGTGCCCGTGGAAAAATCGTAGTTTTTCAGGGCGAGCACGGCCACGGGTTCGTCAAAGTCGAACGATACACCACCTTTTTCGTTGTTTTTCAGGTTGTTGGCACCGCGTCCCCATAGTTCCCAAAGGCTTCGATCCTGCAAATCGGGTGTAAATGTTTGGGCATGGAGCCGCAATGCAAGCAGCAGGAGCAGCATGGTCATGTGTTTCATAGCTTAATAATTTAATGGTTACCTCCGCAGCGTCCACCCAGACTGTCGAGCAAATGAATATCAACCTCATCAACCTCATCAACCCTAATTACTCATTCCGCAGCGACCGCACCGGGTTCGCAATCGCCGCCCGAACGGCCTGTCCTGCCACCGTCAGAAACGCGATGCCTGCTGCCACAATACCCGCCACTACGAACATCCACCATCTCAATTCGATCCGGTAAGCAAAATCGGCGAGCCAATGATGCATGAAATACCAGGCCAGCGGGGCAGCGATTATTACTGCTACCAGTACCAGTTTCAAAAAATCGCCGGACAACAAACTGACCACCGATCCAACCGAGGCGCCCAGCACCTTCCGAATGCCGATTTCTTTTGTTCGTTGTTCGGCCATGAACGCTGCCAGACCGAACAAACCCAGGCAGGCAATAAAAACAGCGATGCCAGCGAAAGATCCCAAAATGCCGCCGATGCGCCGTTCGGAAATATATAAACGGTTGAATTCTGCATCTAAAAAGCGGTAATTGAACGGCTGAGCGGGCAAACTGGCTTTAAAAAGCACGCCAACTGCCGACATCGTTTTTTCCACGTCGGCGTTCCGGGAGAGCCGGAGTGCCATGGTACCGCTGCCACGGCCGATCCCCATCACCATCGGCTCGATGTTTTCGCGCAGACTTTCGTAATGGAAGTTTTCCACCACACCGACAATTTGCATGCGGATCGGAAATTTCAGTTCCGGATCGAGGAACGTAGTGATGCTATGCCCAACCGGATCAGGCCAGCCGAATGCTTTCGCTGCCGATTCATTGATCACACAAACGGTAGAATCCGTTTGAAGACCCGGGTCGAACCAGCGACCGTTTTGCATTTTTAGTCCCAGCGTCCGGAGGTAATCGAAATCGACCTGCCACAACTGGCTGGGAATGGTTTGCGTGGAAACATCTGCGCCTTCGGGTGTAAACGGCACGCTGTTGCGGCTCGACGGGGTAGGGAAGTAGTCGACACAGGAAACACTTTCAATGCCCGGAATCTGCTGGAGCCGCGCCTTGAAATCGAGCGTTTTGCCTTGTAGCCACCAGGTATTGCGCAGCATGACGAGTTGGTCTTTTTCCCAGCCCAGTTTTTTATGCTGGATAAACGAGAGTTGCTGCTGCACCACCAATACGGAGGTGATAAGCGCTACCGACGTGCAGAACTGAAAAACAACCAGACTGCTCCGCAAATGCGCCGAGCCTTTTCCGGTGTTGGAAACCGAGCCTTTCAGGGTGTCCAACGGTCGGAAAGCCGACAGGAAAAACGCCGGGTAACTGCCTGCCACAAACGCCGTGAGCAAAGCCAGGCCCGACAGCGCAGCCATCATCGGCGCCTCGGCCATTGAAAAGGTAATGTCCTTTTCCGCAAATTTATTGAAAGCGGGGAGCGCCAGATGTACTGCGGTAACTGCCACTGTAAAAGAAATAAACGTCAGCAGCATACTTTCCGTCAAAAACTGGCTGATGAGCGCACTGCGTTTGGAACCGAGCGCTTTCCGGACGCCTACCTCGCGTGCACGTCCGGAAGAGCGTGCCGTGCTGAGGTTCATAAAATTAACGCAGGCCAGTAAGAGTACCATCAGAGCCACGACGCCGAAAATCCACACGTATTTGACGTCCGAATTGGCTTCATGCTCGGCAATACGATCGCTGTACAGGTGCAGTTCGCGGATGTTCTGTAACCCGTATTTCATGTAGTCGCCCGAGGCTTCACGTGCTTCCAGGGTGCCGCCGGTGAGTCGGTCGAATTGCGGGCGCAGGTATTTTTCCTGCATTTCAGCAAAATAGGCCGGAAACTGCCCGGCCGAAACGCCCGGACGCAGCAACAGGTACGTCTGGAAATTATTCGACAGCCATATATCGCTCGCGCCTTCCGCGATAGTCGACATGGAAAACAGGAAGTCGTAATGGAAATGCGACTGCGCCGGGATATTTTTCATCACGCCCGTAATGCGGCGGTCGGTTTGCTGGTTGATGCGCAGGGTGCGTCCGACTATGCCTGTGGTAGCGCCGAAATACTTCTGCGCCATTTTTTCCGAAATGACCATCGTATTCGGCTCCACCAGCGCTGTTTTCGGGTCGCCCTCGA
>Ga0209717_1000248_pt1 | contig 68535 bp, 60 predicted proteins | sample AD_UKC048_MetaG_FD_184418 | JGI IMG/M metagenome (GOLD analysis project Ga0209717, IMG submission 184418) | Active sludge microbial communities of municipal wastewater-treating anaerobic digesters from USA - AD_UKC048_MetaG (SPAdes) (version 2) | ecosystem: Engineered > Bioreactor > Anaerobic >...
GCCCCCCGGGCGGACGGCAAGGCCGGGGCGGCCGGACCGCGCAAAACAAAGGCCGCTCCTCCCCGAAGCGAACCGGCGCCCCCACCGCGCGAAAAGAAATGATCCGCCCCGCTGGCTGCCCCCGGTTCCGGTTCTGGTGGAAGCGCCGCTTTCCCGCTTCGCGCCGGGCCGCCCCGTCATGCTGAGGTTGTCTGGCATCACCAAGGCGTACGGCGGGCGGGTGTTGTTCGCCGATGCCACGCTGCAAGTCAATCGCCAGGACCGCATCGGGCTGGTGGGCCCGAACGGAGCCGGCAAGACCACCCTGTTCTCGATTATCCTCGGGCAGGAGTCCGCCGACGCCGGCCAGTTCGACTGCGAGCGCGGCATTTCCCTTGGCCACCTGCCGCAGGAAAGCGCCCCGGTCGCCGATGAAACCGTCCTCGAACTGGCCACCGCCATCACCCCTGAATACACCCGGCTGCGCCGCATCCTCAAGGCCTGGGAAGCCGATCACCCGGCCGCGGCGCTGGCCCCGGAGGAAATCCATGACGACGCGCACGATCGCTTCCGCGAGTTGGGCGGCTACCGCCTGGAGGCCCGGGCCAAGCAAATCCTCGCCGGGCTGGGTTTTCGCCAGGCGGACTTCGACCGCCCGGCGCGCGAGATGAGCGGCGGCTGGGTGATGCGGACGCACCTGGCGCGGCTGCTGACGCAGGAGCCGGATTTGCTGCTGCTGGACGAGCCGACCAACCACCTCGACCTCGAGGCGCTGCTCTGGTTCCAGGAATATCTCCAGAGTTATCCGGGCGCGATCCTCGTCATTTCGCACGACCGCGAGTTCCTCAACCAGATCGTCGGCAGCATTGTCGAAATCCGCCAGAGCCGGTTGATCCGCTACCGGGGCGGCTATGACGAATACCTTGAGCAGCGCGAGGCGTACGAACAGCAGCAACTGGCCGCCTACAAACACCAGGAGCGCGAGATCGCCCGCCTGCTGGAGTTCGTCAACCGCTTCCGCGCCAAAAACACCAAGGCGGCCCAGGCCCAGTCCAAGCTCAAGCAAATCGAGCGCATGGACAAGATCGCCGCGCCCGCGGGCGAGGAGCGCAAGCTCGAGTTTCAATTCCCGCAGCCCCGCCGCGGCGGGTTGCGCGCCATCAAACTCGAAGGCATCCACCACGCTTATGGCGAGAACGTCGTCTATCGCGGCCTGGACTTCGAGGCCGCGCGCGGCCAGCGGATCGTGCTGGTGGGGCCGAACGGCGCGGGCAAGTCCACCCTGCTCAAGCTCCTTGCCGGCGTGATTACCCCGCAAGCCGGCGCGCGCACCCCCGGCCATAACGTCCACGTCGGCTATTATTCCCAGTACCGGATCGAACAACTGCGCCCGGAGCGCACGGTGCTGGAAGAGGCCTTCGACACTCCCCGGAGCCTGACCGAGCAATTCGTCCGCACGCTGCTCGGCTGCTTCCTCTTCAGCGGCGACGATGTGTTCAAGCGGGTTGAGGTGCTCAGCGGCGGTGAAAAGAGCCGCCTGGCCCTGGTGAAGCTCCTGCTGGATCCGCCCAACCTCCTGCTGATGGACGAACCGACCACGCACCTGGATTTGTCGAGCGTGGATGCGCTGACTTACGCGCTCGACCAGTTCGAGGGCACGCTCATCTTCATCAGCCACGACGTCTATTTCATCCGCACGCTCGCCAACCACGTCGTCCACGTCAACGCCGGGCGCCTGACCCATTACCCCGGCGGCTACCAGTATTATCTCGACCGGACCCGGGCCGTTTCCGCCCGCGCGGGCCTGACCGCCGATGGCGGGCCGGGCGTTTCCGCGCTTCCCGGCCGGCCGGATTCACCCGCGCGGGCGTCCTCCCCGGCGGCGGACCGGAAGGAGCAGAAGCGCGCCGCCGCCGAGCAGCGCCAGGCGCGCTACCGGGCGCGCAAGGCGCAACAGGAGCGGGTGGACCGGCTGGAACAGGAGATTCACGAACTGGAGGCGCGGCTGGCGGACCTGGTGGCCGAACTGGAGCAGCCGGGCACCTACGCGAAACCGGGCCGCCCCGCGGCCATCAACCGGGAATTGAGCGAAGCGCGCCGCCGCCTGGCGGAGCTTAATCCCGCGTGGGAACGCGAAGCCACGCGGCTGGCGGAGCTGGAATAGCGCGGGCTAGGGTGACGCGGCCGGTTCGCGGGTGATTTGGAGGTCCACCAGGCAGTGGGCAATCCGGACGGCTTGCGGCTGGCCGGGCGGCGGCGCCGGCGGGCGGTCGTTTTGGAAGCGCAGGTAATTGCGGCCCGGCCGCGCCATCACGCGCAGGTCCAGCGGCTGGGATTCGCCCGGCTCCAGTTGCGCGCTCCAGAGCGTCTGGCCGCCCGCGCAAAGCTCCACCCGCCGGGCGGAGGCCGCCGCCACCCAGGCGCGCACCCGAAAGACGCAAGGCTGCGGCCGGTCATTCACGAAGTAGAGCGAAGTGACGCGCGCGCAGGCCCAGCGCGCCGGGCGGGAGCCGCGGTCGCGCAGCCCGTAGCTGCCGAAAGACCAGTGGGCCCGGTAAACAATCTGCGCCGCGTCGTCCGCAGGCGGCCGCGCCGGGTGTGGCGCGGGATTGAGCAGCACGCAGACCTGTTCCCCGGCGGCATCCGCCACGAACCGCGTCCAGCCGCGCTGCGCCAAGTCCGCGAGCATCGCCGCCGCGCCGTCGGTGTAGGCCTTGCGGTTGAAGTAGAGGCCGGCAAAGCCGTAATGCTCAAGCTGCCGGGCGCACGGCGCCACCGGCAGCTCCGCCAGGGCCGCCTGCCAGTCTTCCCGGGGCCGCCCCTGCACCGAGCCGAAGCTGAAACGCAGCCGCTCCGTCCACAAGTACGGGCGGACGTGTTCGTAGGAAAGCATGCCGCCGATGGGGTCTCCGTCTATGAAGTTCATCAGCGGCAACTGGAAAATCATCGCCCCGGCCGGGAGCGCCGCTTCCAGGGCGCGGCCAAACCGCTGGTCATTCTCCACCGCGCGGGCGAGCGCGGGGGTGGCGTCCTTCGCCGGCGGCGGCACCTGGTCCAGCAAGCCGAGCCCCGCCACCCCGGCGGCCAGGGCGTAGCTGGCCGCGCGGGGCCACGCCCGCGCCCACCGGCTCATGCGGGAGACCAGGAAGAACAGGACCAGGGCCGAGATGAAGATGCTGTAGCGGTTGGCGCCCCGAAAGTAGAGCAGCCCGAACACCAGCCCCAGCAGGCAGTTCAACCCGCCCACCGCGGCGTACAGCAGCACCCACAAACACAGCGGCGCGTGGCTGGGCAGCCGCCGGGGCGTCGCGCGCAGGTTCAGCGCGCGCCGTCCGAACTCGACCGTCAGCCACCCCAGCGCCACCACCCCCACCACCCCCAGGTAGGGCGAGAACATCTCGCCCTGCACCCACGCCGCCGCCGCATACTCGCGCGCCAGGTCGCTGAGCCAGCTCACCCGATGCTGCCAGGGCGGCAGCACCAACTCGAGGGGCTTGAGCGCGTAAAGCTCCAGCTGCTTGTAGGGCCGGATTACGGCGAGCTGATTCGGCCCATGCGCCCACCCATACCCAATCGTATGCGCGTTGACGGCCAGGAATCCCGCGGCGGCCACGGCCAGGAGGATTGCGCCCGTGGCCAGGTCCGCCTTGCGGCGCTCGAGCAGGTAGCGCACCCCCAGCCCCAAAACCAGAAACTGCGCCCACATGCTGAGGTTGTAGGGATTGCCCATCCCCAGCGCCAGCGCCGTCCCCGCGCTCAGCCAGAAAACGGCGCCGCCCCGGCGCGCGCGCCGCCCCGCGCTCAACCACCATACGCTCAGCACCGCCAGCGGCACCGTGTAATCGTAGCTCAACAGCAAATGCCCCAGCCCGCGCCCGCTGTGATACCAGGTGAAGGCAAAAAGCAACGCCCCCGCCGCCGCCCATTCCCGCCGCCAGCGCAGCAGCCGGCAGGCGGCATAGAAGGAAGTGGCCGAGGCCAGAAAACTGGCCAGGATGCCCAGGTTGGCCGCGAAACCCAGGCAGGTGTACCGCGCCACCAGCCCGAGCAGGAACGTCGTCACCGGCTCATACATCGGGTAATCATCCCAGTTGGCCGCATACGGCGCCCCGAGCCGGGGATTGACCCGGCTGAGGAAGGGCAGGTAATCAAACTCGGAGGCGGCGCGAATCCAGGTGAGCATCTGGAGCGCGTCGCCGGAGTAGCCCGGAGGCACGCGCCACGAAGCGGGGCTCAGGCGATCGTTGGCCAGCCCCCAGACCACCGTCACGAGGATCCAGATCGCCCCCAGGTGCAGAAGGCCCGCCCCGGAAAGCCGCCAGCAGAAGCGTCGTCGCACCCCGGCAATCTACCGGAACGAAACGCGGGGCTGAAGGCTAAAGTCGGGGAAACCCGCCGCCGCGCGGAGCGCCGCGCCGCCCGCGCGCCGCGCCCGGCCGCTCACACTTCCTTCACGATCCCCCAATGCACATCCAGTCGTTTATTCAGGTAGAGCTGGACTGCTTTGAGCAGCGTTTGGGCCTCGAGCTTCTGGCCGGCGGCCACAATCTGCCGGAGCGTCATCCCGGGGCGCACGGCAAAACAACTCTGCGCGATGATCGGCCCCTCATCCAGGTTCATCGTCACAAAGTGGGCCGACACGCCGATGATCTTGACGCCCTGCTCGTAAGCCTGCCGGTAGGCCTGCGGCCCCGGGAAGCTGGGCAGCAGCGAAGGGTGAATGTTGATGATCTTGTTCTTGAACCGCCAGACGAAGTTTGCCGAGAGAATCTTCATGAAGCGCGCCAGCACGACGAAATCCACCTCGTGCTGCGCCAGCACCCGCAGCGCCTGCTGCTCGGCTTTCGCCCGGTCCTCCCACGGGAGATGAACAAACGGCAGCCGGGCCTTCCGCGCCAGCGGCTCCAAATCGCGGCGGTTGGATAAGACCAGCGCCGGCTCGGCCTTGCGCAGCTTGCCGGCCTGGATCGCCGCCAGGAGTTTCTCCAGGCAGTGCGGCTCCCGCGTCACCATCAGCGCCATGCGCTGGCGGCGGCGCGGCGCGGTAAAGCGGACGGTGATCTCCATCTCCAACTCGTCCGCCAGCACCGCCAGCCCGCGCTCCACCGCCCGGCGGTCCAGGCTGCGGCCCGGCCACGAGGTCTGGACGGTCATGCTGAACTGTCCGCGCGTCACCTGCTCTTCGAGCGCTTCGATGTTGCCCTTCTGCTCGAAAAGAAAATGCGTCACCCGGGCGACAACGCCCGTCTTGTCCCGGCCAATTACAGTGATGGTGGCTAGCGCTTTCACCGGCAACAAAAGGAAGAACCCGCCGCGAAATGTCCAGCTAATCTTGCGGGGTGGCCGCGCGCGCGCCGGTCCCGGCGGACGCTAGCGGGGCCGGTTGCCGGCCGGCGTGGCGGCTGGCGGCGCGGCGGCCGGCGGCGCGGCCCTGGGCGCGGGCGTGGACAGGGCGGCAAAGCCCCGCGCCACCAACTCGGCGGCCTTGGCGTCGCGCACCGTCCGCGTGGCGCTGTCCAGCACCACCACAATGACCCGCCGGCCCTGCCGCGCCGCGGTCACCGCGATGGAATACCCCGAAGCCGCAATATATCCCGTTTTCAACCCGTCGCAGCCCTCCACCTGCTTCAACAGATGGTTATGGGTGCGCATAATCACCGTCTTGCCGGGCACGTTCGGGCGAAAAGGCCGCTCGCGCGCCGAGGTATAACGCAGCGTATCGCGGCACCGGAGCACCTGGCGGCACAGGATGGACAGGTCGCGCGCCGTGGTGATGTCATGCTTTTGCCCCCCCGTCGGCGGCAGGCCATGCACGGAGCTGAACACCGTGTTGTTCATGCCCAGCTCCCGGGCCCGCCGATTCATCAGCGCGACGAAGGCATCCGTGCTGCCGGCAACCTTCTCGGCCAGCGCCACCGCCGCATCATTGGCCGATTGGATCATGAGCGCGTAGAGCAATTCGTCCACCGTAAACGACTCCTTCTCCGCCAGCCACACCTGCGAGCCGCCCGTCTGCGCCGCCTTTGCACTCACGCGCACCGTATCGGTCAGGGAAAGCTGTTTCTGCTCGATCTTTTCCAGAATGATCAGCAGGTCCATCAGCTTGAGGACGCTGGCCGGGTAGCCTTTCGCGTCCGCCTGGTCCTCATACAACACCTTGCCCGTGGCGGCATCCACGACAATGGCCCCCAGCCAGGGATCCCGGCAAATGGGTTTGGGGCGCGCGGATTTGGCCGGCGCCGGGGCCGCGGCAGGGCGGCGGGCCTTTTGCGCGGCAGCCCCGGCCGCGGGCAGGCTGGCCGCCAGCAACAATGCCAATCCCGCCCCCAGCCACTTCAATGATTTCGTCGTTGTCTTCACAATAAAAGTGCTCGCTAGCTTCCGCATAGCAGGAGCGCCGGTCAAGCCCCCAAGCTCCCGATTTGCAGATTTACCCCCTCCAGCACCGTAAGCTGCTGATTTTACAGGCGAAAGTCGTTTGGGGTTCAAATGCGATGCCGTTGAGTTTGCTAATCAGGGGGATTGCTGAAACTACCGTTTGGGCTGTAAGAGCCACCCCGGCCCCGATGGAACGATATACCACCGTCCAGCAGCCCAACTGCATCGTTTCGGCTTGGGATTCCGCAAAAACAGAAAGCATCCGGACACCCCCCCTCCCTTGAAAACCCCCTCCCAGCCAGCCTTAGATTCACAACTAACTGTTTTTCAGCAAATTACTACTCGTCCTCCTATTCCAGCTCATCGTTTTGGCCTTTCCAGGCATCCCCATCCACTATCCAGATACCTTGAAAATACCCTGCCCTCGCGCCGTGTACAAGGGGTGTACAAGGGATGCCCACCGGGAGTCCATGGGATTTTAGCTGGTACACCCGATGGGCATCCCTTGTACACCCCTTGTACACGGCCTGAAGGCAGGGTAAGATCAGGGCTGGTTTATGGTGCGCCGAAGGCGTCTGGATTCAGATTTTGCCTCCCTTTTACTCAGCTTCGCGTGCGTAAGCTATTGATTTTACAAGCGAAAGTCGTTTGGGGTTCGGTAGCGATGCCGCTGATTTCGCTCAATAAGGGTTTTGCCGGTGCTATGGCTTGGGCGGGCAGGGTTGCCTGGGCTCCGAGGGAACGAGGGTGGATGATTGGTTTTTCCAACTGAATCGTTTCCGTATGGGGGATGAGTTCAAGGTATTGCCCTTGGCGGAATAGCAAGCTATGGCGCACCTGTTTCAATGCGGGCATTATTCCAACCCGAAAGTTGGCGGGCGACGCTCTTCTGTGAGGGGCGCGCCCCGGCCGGGTCCGGCAGCTTTTTGCGTCGTCAGCCGGGCGCAAGTGCGATAGTGTCGCGGTATGTTAACCGTTAAGCCGTGGCCGGTGGAGGCAATTGTCCGCCTGGTGCTGAGCGTGATTCTTTGCGCGTACGCCGGTTCGGTGCTGATTAGCGTGCAGGCTTACGCGGCCGCCGGGGCCCGGGGCAACGCGAAGCTGTTTTTCCCGCTGGCGGCGGGGGCGCTGGTTTGCCTGGCGGCGGCCCTGGGGCTCATCGCCCGGGCCTGGCCGCCGGAGGGGATTTCGCGGCGGCTGGCGGGCCTGGTGGTTTGCGCTTACAGCGGGTTGCTGCTGGGGGCGTGGGCGCAGCAGCTTTCGGGCGCGGGCGCGGGCGATGCTTCGCTGAGCCGGATGCTGATGGCGGCGTTGAGCTTTCACGGCGCCGGTTTGATTTTGATCGGACGTTTTCTGCGGGAGCAGCAGACCCACTGGACGGCGGCGTTCGGGCTGGCGCATCGCTGGCGTCGGGCCGCGCTGATGGGGGCGCTGGGGGCGCTGCTTTTTCTGCCGATGGGGTGGGGATTGCAGAAGGTCTCGGCGCTGGTCCTCACGCATCTGCCGCACCTGGGCTTGACGCCCAAAGAACAACTGCCGGTCACTGCCTTGCGGGAGGCGCTGACGTGGGGCGGGCGGCTTTCGCTGGGGGCGGCGGCGGTTTTGCTGGCCCCGGTGGCGGAGGAAACGATGTTTCGCGGAATTCTGTATCCGGTGATCAAGCAGGCGGGGTATCCGCGGCTGGCGTGGTGGGGCACGGCGCTGCTGTTTGCGCTGGTGCATTTGAACCTGGTCACCTTTGTGCCGCTGCTGGTACTGGCGCTGCTGCTGACGGAGCTGTATGAGCGGACCGGCAACCTGCTGGCGCCCATCACCGCCCACCTGCTGTTTAACGCGCTGAACTTTGCGGCCCTGCTGGTGCTGCAGCATTATGGAGGCGCATGAATGAGTTTGATCTGATCCGCCGCCTCACGCGCGCCCTGCCGACCAACCCCGGGGTGGTGGTGGGCGCGGGCGACGATTGCGCGGTGCTGGAGCCCGGCGGGCCGGATCGGCTGCTGTTGTTCAAAACGGATGCGGTGGTGGAGGGGGTGCATTTCCTGGCCGACGCTCCCCCGGAGAAAATCGGGCACAAGGCGCTGGCCCGGTGCCTGAGCGACATTGCGGCGATGGCCGGAACGCCCTCCGCCGCCCTGGTGACGGTCGGCCTGCCGCGCGGGTTTCAGGCGGACTGGGTGGAGGCGGTTTACACGGGCCTGAACGCCCTGGCGCGGCGGTGCGAGGTGGCCATCGTCGGAGGGGAAACCACAACCAGCCCCGGCGGCGTGTTCATTTCGGTGGCGCTGCTCGGGTGGGTGCCGCGCGGGCAGGGCGTGTTGCGCTCGGGCGCGGAAGCGGGCGATGCCATCTTCGTCACCGGCGAACTGGGCGGCTCGCTGGCCGGGAAGCACCTGGACTTCGAGCCGCGCCTGGCGGAGGCCCGGTGGCTGGCGCGCCATTTCCCCCCCCACGCGATGCTGGATATCAGCGACGGGCTGGCCAGTGATTTGCGGCATCTTCTCAGCGCGAGCCGGACGGGCGCGGAGCTGCTGGGCGCTGCGATTCCCATCAGCCGCGCGGCGCGGCTGGCGGCCCGGGCCGGCTCCGGAGCCAAACCGGCGCTGCTGGCGGCGCTCACGGATGGCGAGGATTTCGAGCTGCTGTTCACCGTTGCCAGCCGCGACGCGGTGCCGCTCCTCGACGCGTGGCGGAAGCAGTTCCCCGGCCTGCCGCTCACCTGCATCGGCAAGATTACAGCCGGGGAAGGCATCGCCCTGCGGGATAAACATGGCACGCGGACCCTGACGGATCATGGCTACGCTCATTTCGCATAGCCCCGCGGAGACCCTTGCGCTCGGCGAACAATGGGGCCGCGCCGTTCCCAGCGGATGGGTCATCGGCCTGTCCGGCGACCTGGGCGCGGGCAAAACGCAATTCGTCAAGGGGCTGGCCCGCGGGCTGGGGATTGCGGCGCGGGTGCACTCGCCCACGTTTGCGCTGGTCAACATCTATTCCGGCGGGCGGCTGACGTTGTTCCACGTGGACTTATACCGGCTCGAGACCCCGGCGCAGATCCTCGCCGCCGGGCTTGAGGATTATCTCACCCCGGCGGGCGTCACGGTGATTGAATGGGCCGAGCGCTGGTTTGGCGAGGCGCAAGACCAGCCGGCGGCGCCTTTCCTCCCGGCGGATCGGTTCCGCTGGATCCAGATTCACACACTGGGCGAGACGGCGCGGCGCATTACGTATGAAGATATTGGCTCTTGAGTTTTCTTCCGCGCAGCGCAGCGTGGCGGTGTTGGCGGAGGGGGCGGGCGCCGGGGCGGCGGTTTTGGGCGAAGCCAGCGAGACGGGAACCCGCGCCACCAGGGCGTTTGGGCTGATCGAAGAGGCCTTGCGGCAGGCGCGCCTCGAACGCGAGCAGATCGAATGCCTGGCGGTTGGGCTCGGGCCTGGCTCCTACGTGGGCATTCGCCTGGCCATTTCCCTGGCGCAAGGCTGGCAACTGGCGCGCCCGGTGCAGTTGCTGGGCGCCAGCAGCGCCGAGGGCCTTGCCGCCCAGGCCCAGGCGGACGGCCTCCGCGGGCGCATCGGGGTGGTGATTGATGCCCAGCGCGGGGAGTTCTACCTGGCTGACTATGAACTGACGGCAACGGCGCGGCGGGAGGTGGGCCCCCTGCGGCTGGTTCCCGGGGCGGAAGTCCTGGCCCGGCAACAAGCTGGCGTGACCCTCCTCGGCCCGGAAGTGGCCCTGTGGTTTCCGGGCAGCCGCATGCTTTTCCCGCGCGCCGCGGCCATCGGGCAACTGGCTCAAGGGCGGCGCGACTTCATCGCGGGCGAGAAGCTGGAGCCGATTTACCTGCGGGAAGCCCGCTTCGTCAAAGCCCCGCCGCCGCGCGTGGGGATTCCCCGACGGGAGGGGCCGCCGTAACCAAGCCCAGGCGGTTTTACTCCCCCCGGCAATCGGGTTTCCGGCCTGGTTGGGAGGGGCTTCGGGTGCCCGAAATTTTTTTGAATTTTCTGCTTGCGCATCCGGCGGCTTGGTGCTGAAATCGCGCTTGTGAATGCTGGTATTCACACCGAGCACTTATCGCAGTGTCGGCAGAAAAACCCCAAAACCAAGAGCTACGTACTCATGTAGAAAAAGAACACCTCCTCGTATGAACACCAAACAGTTCCTGACGTTAAGTTCCGTATCACTCGTCGGTGCTTCGGCCGCCCTGGCCACCGCCGACTACGGCCCAGCGGTGGATCGCATGATCACCGGCTGTTCCAAATGGTACACCTCCGGCTACGGCCACAAGTTTGCCGTCGTCCATAGCATGGAGGGATACTACTTAACCGGCACCTCCTACCTGCGGCGCTGCGATATTTCCGCCAGTTGCCATTACACGGTGAATGGCAAGACGGATTATGCCGGCGATGCCGCGCCGGGCGAAATATCCCAACTGGTAAGGGAGGCGTATTATGCCTGGCACGCGACGTGTTGGAATCAACACTCACTGGGAACTGAGCACGAAGGGTTTGTGGGCAACCCGGCCTGGTTCACGGATGCGATGTATCAGGCTTCGGCGCTGTTGCATCGGCATTTTGCCGACAAGTTTGGCTTTGCCAAGGACCGGAACCACATTGTGGGGCACGGGGAGAAATCGAATGCGGCCTGGTGCTCCTATGCTTCGGCGAACCTGGGCATCAACCCCTACTGCAACACCCACACCGATCCGGGTCCCTATTGGAACTGGACGTATTTCATGAGCCTGATTAACCCGCCGGCCCCGGTGGTCGTGGATAACAGCAATGCGGGCTTCACCGCGTCCTCGGCCTGGGCTACCGGCACGGCTGCGGGAGACAAATACGGCGCGAACTATCGCTGGCGCTCGACCCAGGCGGTCAGCGACCCGGCCTCCTGGTCGGCCAGCAATCTGCCCGCCGGCACCTACAAGATATATGCCTGGTGGAGTGCGGGCTCCAATCGCTCGACTGCGGCCCCTTACATTGTTTATCACAGTGGCGGGTCAACAACCGTTACAATGAATCAACAAGCCAACGGCGGCAAATGGAACCTGCTCGGCACCTTCAACCTCAATGCGGGCACCGGCAAGGTCTCCCTCTCCTGCTGGGCGCCGTCCGGCTACGTCGTGGTTGCGGATGCCATTAAGTGGGTTCGATAGCCACTGAGATTCCGGATCTTCCCGGTTGCGCGCTCAGGTGGCAGCCGTGTGGCAAGCTGCCTTAGTCCGCCCCGTTAAGTCCGGAAACGCACTGTCGCGCCGACCCGTCCGAAACCTCGGGCGGGTCGGCGATTGTTTTGTGGGATGGATTCCATCGCGGCGTGCCCGCGGGAGCGCGCGAAACCCCGCGCCCGGGCCGCAAGCCGGGAAAGCCCGCGTCCCTTCTTTCGGCGCGAAGCTCCAGCCGCGCCGGCCAATCAACGCACGAGGGCGTGGCCGTCAATGCTGCACTTCGGCCCGGCGCGCACCGTGCTCAAGGTGTATTGTCCCCCGGCGGGGCAGGCAGGCATCCCGGCGGGCAGGTAGGGCATGAGGTCCTCGGAAGTGACGGTGTCCGTCGCGGTTTTCTGATTCTCCAGCGCCCATTGCTGGATTGCGGCATCCAGTTGACGCAGGTTCCGCGCACACAGGTTCTTCGTGCTCGTGGTCGCCGGGGGGGCGCTGGGATTTTCCGCCTGGTAAAGCTGGGTGCGGAGCTGTTCGTTTTCGGCGGCCAGTTGGCGCAATTGCTGCGCGATGGCGCGCAACTGTTCATTCTCCTCGCCCGCCGCGTCCAGGTTCTGTTGAAACTCTCCTTTCGAGTCGCGCAGTTGCCGCACTTCGTTGCGGAGCCGAATCAACTCCTGGCTGTCGCGGCGGAGCCGGGGGAGTTCCTCGGCTTGCAGGCGCAACGATTCCAACTCGGCCTGCGCGGTGCGCAGCGCTTCGCTGGATTCGCTCGCCGCCTGTTGGGCCTGGCGCAAGCCGGCTAACTCCGCTTTCAGCGCGGTAGTTCGGGAATACTGCCAGGCCAGCCCGCCCCCCAAGGCCAGGACGAGCAGGACGAGAATGATCACAAAGGTGCGGTTCATAAGCGAATAAGAGGTGGGTGGGATTTGACGTTGCGCCCGGCGGCTCCGGCGACCAGCGTTTTATCCCGTTGATCCGTGTATGCGCTCACTGTCGGGGGCCAAATTTACGGGCCGGAAGCGGCAATCTCAAGCGCAAAACTGGCGCCCTGTCTCACAGCTTCAAGGGCCTTTGGGCAAAGCCAGCCCAGCGATCGGTCAAGCCAGGTTGAAACGGCGGCGTTATCCCGGCAAACCCCGCCCGCCCCCGCCCGCCGGGACGATTGATTTGTGCTTGCTGGCAGTTTGGGAATGAGAGGATGCTCAGCGCATGAAACGAACACCGCTTTACGCCGCGCATCAGCGATTGGGCGGCAAGCTCATTGAATTTGGCGGCTGGGAAATGCCAGTCCAATATACGGGCATCGTCGAGGAACACCGGGCCGTGCGGCAAGGGGGGGGGCTGTTTGACATCTCGCACATGGGGGAAATCCGGGTGCGCGGCCCCGGCGCGGAGGCATTTTTAAATTGGACGCTCACCAACGACCTGCGGAAACTGGCAGCCGGGCAGGGCCAATACACGCTGCTGTGCAATGAGCGGGGCGGCGTGATAGATGACCTTTACGCCTATCACCTGGCGCCCTGGGAATACCTGTTGATCATCAACGCCTCGCGCATCGAGGCTGACGTGGCCTGGCTGGAAGCGCAACAGGCCCGGTTTCCCCGGCGCGATGACTTGACGCTGGAAAACGCCTCGGACGCCACCGGCGCCCTGGCGGTGCAAGGCCCGCGGGTGGTGGAGTTCCTGGAGCATTGCTTTCCCGGCCCCTCGAGCGGCGGCGCCAGCGTGGCGCGGGTCACGGCGCTCAAGAAGAACCAGGTGGCCGGCTTTAATCATGCGGGCGCCCGGATATGGATTTCGCGCACCGGCTACACGGGCGAGGATGGGTTCGAGGTGATCGCGCCGGGAACCCTGATCGAGGAGATTTGGAACCAACTGCTGGCGGCGGGCTTCAAGCATGGGCTGAAACCGGCCGGCCTGGGCGCGCGGGACACGCTGCGCACCGAGATGTGCTACCCGCTTTACGGCCATGAACTGGATGAAAACACCACCCCGCTGGAAGCGGGTCTGGGCTTCTTTGTCGCCCTGGACAAGGAGGACTTCATCGGGCGGACGGCGCTGGCCGGGCAGAAAGCCAACGGCCCGGCCCGGAAGCTGGTGGCGTTCAAAATGACCGGCAAATCCGCCCCGCCCCGGCCGCATTATGCCCTTTGGACCACGGGACCGGGCGCGGCGAAGGTGGGCACGGTGACCAGTGGCACCCAAAGCCCGTCGCTGGGCATAGGGATTGGGATGGGGTATGTGCCGCCGGCGTGCGCCGCCCCCGATACGCCCCTTGAAATTGAAATCCGCGGCCAGCGCGCCCCGGCCGTCGTGGTCCCCAAGCCCATCTACCGGAAGACCCCGTAGCACCGCCTTGCGGCCGGCTGGCGCAACGGTTATTCGCTTTCCTGCCGGGCGCGGGCGGTGCGCGACGGGGCCAAGTGCGTAGCAGCGCGGCAAAGGCTTCGGGGTCCATGCGCGTAAGCGCCTGATCTCCCGAACCCCAAAAGCGGCTTTGGATTTTAATCTTTTCTCCCTCATCTGCCGAAGCGCAGGCACCAATAACAAAAGGCTCTGGGAGAGTGCGGGAGTCGCAAACATTTCGGCTTTCTTCGCTTTCATTTTTTTGCGAAGGTCTGCCGGTCTATGCCGCACGACATCATTGACAACCGGGAGCTGCTCCTTGCGGATGCGGTTCGCCCGTTGCTCTGTGAATCCGTGCGTGCTCATTTTGCCGTTGGCTATTTCTTTCTGTCAGGCTTCAAGGCCATTGCCGATCAACTGGCCCACGTTCGGGAACTCCGCCTTCTGATCGGCAACACGTCCGACCGGGCGACCATCGAGCAACTGGCGGAGGGCCACGCCTCCCGCGCGGCCATCATCGCCCACCAGCGGGAGGGGGCGTTTCTGAATGCCCGCCAGCGGGCCGAGCTTGTGGCCGAGGGGGCGCGGCGAATCCGAGAACGGTTGGAACGTCTCGATCAAACGGATGACGATCAAGCCCTGATTACCCAACTGGTGCGACTGATCTCAGCGGGCAGGCTCAAGGTCAGGGTTTATACTCGCGCCCGCCTCCACGCTAAAGCCTACATCTTCGACTATCCAACCCACCGCTTTGAGCGGGGGATCGCGGTGGTGGGAAGTTCCAACCTCAGTCTGGCCGGGCTGCGCGACAACACCGAATTGAACGTCGTCGTCCACGGCAACGGCAATCACGAGCAGTTGCTCACGTGGTTCAACCGGCTCTGGGACGAGGCCGAACCGTTCGACCCCGAGTTGATGACCCAACTCCAGTCATCGTGGGCGCTGGATGAATCGGTCACGCCGTACGAGCTTTACCTGAAAGTCCTCTACCACTTGACGAAAGACCGGCTGGAAGAACCGGACGTGCCCATGCCCGCTGACTTCCCCCCGCTCGCCGATTTCCAGTGGGCGGCGGTCAAGAGCGGCATCCGCCTGCTGCGACTCCGCCACGGTGTTTTCATCGCGGACGTGGTTGGACTGGGCAAATCCTTCGTCGCCGCCGCGCTGCTCAAATGGCTCAAAGTCCGCGAGCGCCAGCGGGCGCTCATCATCTGCCCCACACCGCTGGTGAAGATGTGGCGCGACCGGTTCGTTGACCGGTACGACCTCGGCGCGGAAGTCCTGAGCCTGGGCATGTTGAGCCAGCCCAATTTCGCGTTCGAGGACGAGAAGTATCAGAACAAGCAACTGGTGCTGCTCGACGAATCACACAATTTCCGCCACAGCGACTCGCTCCGGTACGACCGGCTGTTTCAGTTTGTCCGCAGCTTGGCTTTGCCGGTGGTGCTCCTGACCGCCACGCCGCGCAACAGCCGCGCCCGCGACATCCTGAATCAAATCCGCCTGTTCAACGCCGACGACCGGATTGATCTGGGCGTCGAGCCGCGCTCGCTGGGCAAGTACTTCAAGCTGGTCGAAAACGACGAGCGCCCGCTGCCGCCGCTGCTGCAACATTTCCTGATCCGCCGGACGCGCAAACACATCCGCGAGCATTGGCCCGACGCCAAGGTGGACGGGCGATCCGTGCGCTTTCCGAAGCGCAACTTGAAAACGATTGAATACAGCATTGAGAAAACCTACGGCGGCTTCTACAAAACACTGCGCAACCTTATCGAGCCGCCCAACCCGGGCAAAAAAAAGAAGGTCGGCATGACCTACGCCCGGTACGGCCTGCATCGGTACGTCGTCCCGGCCAAGCAGGATGTCGCCCCGTACCACGACCTGGTGCGGGCGGGTCAACGTTTACACGGCCTGATGCGCACGCTGCTGTTCAAGCGGCTCGAATCCAGCGTGGAAGCCTTCCGCCAGACCGTGACCCGCCTGATCGAGCGCCACAAAATCTTCCTGAATGGTCTGGACGATGGCGCGATTATCGCCGGTGAAGGTGTGGAGGATTTGCTCAAAGGCGTCGAGGAAGGTGATTCCGAAAACGCCGATCTCCGCGCCGAGCTGGAGAAGCTGAGCCAGAAGTACGACCCCGCCGATTTCCGTCTGGACGATCTGCGCCGGGATGTGGCCGCCGACATGGCCACGCTGAAGGAAATGGCCAAGCACGTCGAGCCGATCACGCCGGACAAAGACGCCAAACTCCAGCGGTTGTTGCAGTGGCTCGACGATGAGCCGCTCCTGCGCACCCACAAGCTGCTGATCTTCACCCAGTACATTGACACCGCCCAGTACCTCACCGAGCAGTTGCGGGCTGCCAAAATCCGTCCGCCGGAAACCATCGAGCACGCGGATAGTTCCCGCGATGACCTTCAAACCCTGGTCAGCCGGTTCGCACCCATTGCCAATGAAGTGAAAGCGCCGGTCCAGAATCCGATTCACGTTTTGGTTGGGACGGACGTGCTTTCGGAAGGACTCAACATGCAAGACGCCGCGTTGATCCTGAACTACGACCTTCACTTCAACCCGGTGCGCTTGATCCAGCGCTTTGGCCGCATTGATCGTATCAACTCACCGCATACGGAAATCTTTGCCTTCAACTTCCTGCCCGAACTCGAACTGGAACGGCATCTGGGCATTCGCACCATCCTGCGTGAGCGCATTGAGGACATCCACCAGACCATCGGTGAGGATGCGGCGATCCTCGAACCGGATGAACAACTGAATGCCGATGCGATGTACGCCATTTACGAGGGCGACGGCAAGCGGCTCGAAGCCATCGAGGACGACATGGACCGACAGGTTGATCTGGAGGTTCAGGAGGCTGAAGATCTGCTGCGCCGGATCAAGCGCCAGCAGCCGGAGCTTTTCGCCCGGATTACGTCACTGCCCAACGCCATCCGCACCGCCAAGCGGTCAACGGCGGACCCGACCACGCCCCCGCGCCCGGTCATTTTCTTTTTCGGGCAGGCGGGAGATTTCCAGCGGCTCTGGCTGGCCGATGCCGAGGGCAACATCGTGACGGAGGACAATCATTCTTCGCTCGCGGCCATCACCTGTCCCCCCACGGAAAAGCGCCAGCCCCTTCCGCCACAATACAACGCCCTGGTCACCGCGCTCAAAGCCAAGTTTGACCAGCAGTATCAGGATTACCTCGCGGCGGGCGGCACACCCCACCGGTTGACCGCCTCGCAACGGTGGGCGCTGGATACCATCCGCGATGCCTATAAACAGGCTGCCGAGTTGCTGGACCAGACACCGGAAACAAAGGACCAGTGCGCCCGTCTGGAACGGCTTCGGAGTCTTTGGAGCATCAGCCCGCTGGATGGCCGGGTGGAATTAGCGCTGCGCGGCCTGCGCAACCAAAAGCCCGCACGGGATGAAGCCCTTGCCCGGTTGGAATCCCTCGCCTTCGAGCACAAGCTGGATGTACTGGCCGAGCGGCACGCCGAAGTTGCCAAGCTGGCGACCGAACCGGCAATCATCTGTACTGAAGCACTCGTGTAGCCATGCCCGCCGAACTCACCGCGTCATCCCGGAAACAGCAGCAAGTTCTCGACCGGCTCGAATCCCCGATCAAAACCCGCGACGACCTGCTGCGGCTGTTCGTCAACACGTTGGGCTACCAGCGAGTCGAGCGCCCGATCCCGATTTCCAAGGATACCTTCGGCGAAGGCATCGCACTCGATCTCGCGCAGCAGTACCGCCCGCTCCGGCTCGCGGAGGCAGGCGCGTTCCACGTTATTTACACCGAACTGGATGGCGACCGGCTGGACTACAGGCGGCAGCGTGTGCTCGCCAGCAAGTTGCTGGAAACCTTCCCTGACGCCCTGTTTGTCTTCGCCCGCGCCGGTACGCTGGGTGATTCGCGGGGCGCGGAAGCGCATCTGGTCAACGTCAAGACCGCCGACCGCCGGGTGTTCCGTCGCTTCAAGCTTGGCCCGGACGAGCGCTACCGCACCGCCGCCGAACGCATGGCGTTGCTGGATGTCAGCGAGGTCACTGACCTCAGCATGCTGGCCATCCGCGCCCGCCACGAAGCGGCCTTCGATGTCGAGCCGGTCACCCGGCAATTCTTCAGGGACTTCTGCTCCGTGTTCGATCTGGTGTGCAAGGACATCGCCCGCCGCCAGTCGCGGTGGAACTCCGAGCACGTCGAACGCGAAGCCCAAACCCTGCTTGACCGCCTGCTGTTCCTTTACTTCATCCAACGCAAGGGCTGGCTGAACCGCGACCGCAATTTCCTCTACCGGCACTTCCGGCAACACCTTGCCGAGTCGAAGGATAGCGCGACGTATCTCGAAAAATTCCTCAAACCGCTGTTCACCAAGCTCTCCACCGAGGGTTCAATGGCCGACATCGCCGGGTTCGATCTGCCCTTCCTAAACGGCGGCTTGTTTGCCGACGAATACGGCGCGGAGCAGCGTGATAAATCCGCCCGCCGCCGTCATTCGCTCAAAGTCTGCAACAGCGTGTTCGCGCACGTCTTCGACGAACTGCTGGAAGCCTACAATTTCACGGTACGCGAGGACACGCCGCTCAATCAGGACGTGGCCATTGACCCGGAGATGCTGGGCAAGATTTTCGAGTCGCTGGTGCTCCAGATCGAGCAGACCGACACCAGTGGCAAGACCTCGCGCCACGACACCGGCAGCCACTACACCCCGCGCCCGATTGTCCACTACCTTTGCCGCGACGGCCTGCGCATCTGGCTGGAGCAAGCGCCGCCCGATCCCGCCCGCGCCCAGGACTGGCCCGACCGCCTGCAAAAGCTGCTGGCCCTTGACGCCTCGGATGGCGTTGATCCGGAGACAATGGCCGTGCTCGAAAGCTGCCTCACCCCGGACGAAGCCCGCGTGCTGCTGGAGCGGCTCGACAACCTGCGGGCCTGCGACCCGGCGGTCGGCTCGGGCGCGTTCCCGGTGGGCCTGCTCTACGAACTCGTCAATCTGGCCCGGCTCTGTGAAACACGGTTGCGCGGCAAAGACCCCGTGGCCGATGACCCGGAGTGGTTGTTCATCACCAAATCCCGCTTCATCCAGCGCGTCATCTACGGCGTGGACATTCAGGAACGCGCCGTCGAAATCTGTAAACTCCGTCTCTGGCTCAGCCTCATCGTGGATCACCCGCTGGACGTGGATGTGGACAAATGCTCCGCCAAAGATTTCCGGCACGCGTTGAAGAAGCTGCCCGCGCTGCCGAACCTTGATTTCAAAATCCGCGTCGCCAACTCGCTCATTGATCGCGTCCACGGCGAGCCGGTCAACCTCACCAGCGTGGCGGCGGAGGACAAAACCCTGCCGCCCATCCTCAACAAGCTGACCGGCGCGAAGCGCCAGTTCTACGAAGCCCACAGCATCACCGACAAGCGCCGCCTGCGCTTCGACATTCTCGATGCCACGGCAGAACTGGCGATGGTGGAACTGGCCCGCTCCAAACTCAGCTTCGGCCTGCTGGTGGACGAATCGGATGAAGCGGCCATGACCCGGCTGGCCGAGCTTGACCGGGCGCTGAAGGAGATGGGCGCGGTGCGCGAGCAAATCGCCGCCGCCCGCCGCCCCAAGACCAAGGCCAGCGTTCAGGACGAAACCTTGGAGCGCCTGACCGAACGGTTCAACGATCCCAAGAAGCCCACCTTCGTCTGGCAGCTAGATTTCGCCGAGGTCTTTCACCGGTTCATCGGTGCGCGTAATGGCGACCTTGCGCCGGAGGAATCCAAAGCTGCTGCGGATTCGTCTGCCAAATCCGGGACAGGCCGGGCTGGCGGCTTCGATCTCGTGGTGGGCAATCCACCGTACATCCGCATCCAAGTGCTGAAGGGTATCGCGCCGGAGGATGCGGCGTACTTCGAGGATCACTACGCCTCTGCGGGTAAGGGCAACTACGACATTTACGTGGTGTTCGTCGAGCGCAGCCTGCAACTGATGAACCCCAAGGGCGTGCTCGCCTTCATCCTGCCGCACAAATTCTTCAACGCTCAGTACGGCGAGCCGTTGCGGGCGCAGCTTGCCAAGGGACGGCATCTGTCTCACGTCGTCCACTTCGGCGACCAGCAGATTTTTCCGGGCGCGACCAATTACGTCTGCCTGTTGTTCCTGTCCAGAGCAGGCGCAGATGCGTGCCGCTGGGTACGCGCCGACAACTTGCCTGACTGGCTCAATACCCTCCGCGCACCGGAAACCTCACTTCCTGCCGCCCGTTTCACACCAGCGGAGTGGAATTTTGCTGTCGGGACTAACGCCGGGCTTCAAGACAAGCTCCAAGCCCTACCCATCAAGGTCGCCAGGATCGCGACGCGGATTGCTCAAGGCATCCGCACCAGTGCAAATGAGGTTTACGTGCTAGATGTCCGCTCGGAAAAGGGCGGCCTCATCATTGCCTACTCAAAGCAACTCGACCAAGACGTGGTTGTCGAACGGAAGGCCGTATTGCGTTTTCTTCAAGGGCGTGAAATCAAAGCGTATTCAATCCAGTCTTCCAACAAGGTTGTCCTGATGCCCTATCGAATCCAAGGCGGCGATGCAACTCTGGCCTCGGAGCGAGAACTCGCTCAGGCTATGCCGCGAGCTTTTGACTACTACCGAGCGAACAAGCATTACCTCAGCCAGCGGGAAGGAGGGCGTTTCAAAGGGCCTGAATGGTTTCAGTTCGGTCGAAAACAGAACATCGACCTGATGTTGTTGCCGAAGATTCTTGTGCCGGACATCGCCGATAGGGCGGCGTTTGCCTTGGACGAGAAAGGTGACTTCGCATTTACGAGCGGTTACGGAATCACCTTCAGAGAGGGTGTGAGAGAGTCAACGAAGTATTTCCTCGCGCTACTGAACAGCGCCGTGCTGGATTGGTATTGGAGGAGGATCAGCACGCCACTCCGAGGCGGATTCTTCCGTTATTTCACGCAGTTCATCGAACAACTGCCCATCGTGCCGGTTGATTTCAGCAACGCATCTGAGCGGGCCGAGCACGACGCGCTGGTGAGTTTGGTGGAGCGCATCTTGAGCGCCAAGCGTGCCGCACCGGACGCCGACACCACGGCGCTGGAGCGCGAGATTGACGAGCGGGTCTATCGCCTCTACGGCCTCACCGCCGACGAGATCAAGCTGGTGGAGGAATCCACCCAGTCCAAGCCATGAGACACGAGCTTTCAAGCCACGTTCAGCAGGAAATGGAGCGGCGCGGCATCCCGCTGGCCGTCGTGGAGTCGGTGCTGGATGCGCCGGGCCAAAAAGTGCCCGAACACGGCGATGTGGTATGCTATCAATCGAAAGTTGAAATCAACCAGAAGCCGTATCTGGTGCGGGTGATGGTGAACCAAACGGTGACGCCAATGAAAGTGGTGACGGTTTATCGAACGAGCAAGATCAGCAAGTACTGGAAAACGACAACATGAAAGTGACCTACGACCCAGAAGTGGACGTGCTGCGAATCCTCTTTCGCGACACTGCAATTGAGGAGAGCGACGAAGACAAGCCCGGCGTGATCCTCGACTACGACAAGGATGGCAACGTGGTGGGGCTGGAAGTGCTCAACGCTTCAAAACGCGTAGAGAATCCACGGGGCGTGGAATACGCCGTGACCTCTTGAAAAGGAAACGCAGGCACAAACCGAACGCTTTGGACGCGCTCCACGCGGCCTTTTTCCGACTCCGGTGCTCCCGGCTGGGATGGCTACGATGCTGCGAGTGCTTCCTACGACAGTTATCTGCGGGCCAAACGGTTCATCGAGGCGCTGCCCGCGAATTTCCCCGCCCCGGAAGTGGCGGTTGATCCCGACGGTGAGGTTTCGCTGGAATGGTATTGCCCAACCGGGCGCGTCTTCTCGGTCAGCATCGGCGCGAACGACGGCTTGTCCTACGCGGGCAAGTTCAACCCCTCCCGAAAAACCCACGACACGGAGATTTTCACGAACCAGATTCCCCAAGTGATTCTGGACAACATCCGCCGGGTCATCGCATGAGCGGGGAGGGCATCAACGGTTCGGGCATCGCGCCTGAAGACCCGTTGGCCCGCTTCATTTATTCCGCATCGCACTTCAGCCGCGGCAATCAGCGCGTGAAGCACAATGCCTTCATGCCGGGCGCGGACGGCAAAACCTCCGTCTTCCAGACGAAGGGTCTTGATGAACCGGCGACGTGGGGGATCGGCGAGGCCGTCGGCGCAAAGCGGTCGTAAACGCTCCACGCACGGGGCGACATCGTGGCTGCGGATGTGTCCAAAGCAAGGGTGACGGTCGCACCTTCCGAACCACCGCCACGACATGCCAACATCGAAGGCTGGCCCGACGAGAAAAGCGCCCGGAAGCTCATCGCGATAGATTTGGCCAATGCCGCGCAACTCGTCGTGAAGCCGTAGCTGTCTTGGCGGCAGGATAGACTAACGGTGACCTGACAGAACGGAGGCGACTTGTTCGTCGTCATCGCGCATCTGTTAATATGAAAAAACGGGGGGTTCTTCGCGAATTCGATAAAACAGGGCAGGAGGATGGGCGAGCTTGAGGTATGGCACCGGGAGCCTTGTTTCATGAGTTGTTGGGACTGGGATTGAATTGGGAGGTGGCCGTGAGCTGATTTGAAGCCGCAGGCGGCATGGCGTTTCTGGAGTTCCGGGAGCGGTCGGCGTTTTGGGAATCGGCCTGCGGTCCTCGAGATGGCGGGCGAGTGGTCTGCGATGACCATACCGAAGGGCTTAATCGCGTCTTCAGCGCCGTCAGAGGAAAGGCTCGCGGCTGCTGCTCCATCGCCAACCGGATTATCATCCTTTATCGGGGGCCAGCAAACTCCGCGTGTCCCACACTGGCTTGACCCAAATCGGGGAGGAATCCCGGGTGGCGGTTCCAAAATCCTTTTTATGCAGGATGGTGGGCCCAGAGGGATTTGAACCCCCGACCAAGCGATTATGAGTCGCCTGCTCTAACCACTGAGCTATGGGCCCGAACGAGGGCGATCTTTGGCTTCCGACCGGCCTCGCCAGCCTTCCTTTTGGCCTGCCCCGGTGCCGGAGGCAAGCCTTTTCCAAAATGTGTTCGACAAAGCGCGCGCTGTCCCTGAAGGTTGGGGTGATGAGAGCCAAATTAGTAGCTGTGATTTGCGTGGCGGCAATCACCCTGGGTGGAGCGGCTTCCTGTCCCGCGGCCGATGACCACGGCCCGCTGGCGGTGGTGGCTGATGCGGCGGTGGTTCGTCCAGCCTGCCTGGTGGCGACTGCGATTGGTTCCGCGGTGTTCGTGGTTGCGCTGCCGTGGGCGGCGGCTTCCCGGAGCATCAAGGAGACGGCCCAGACGCTGGTGATCAAGCCCGCCCAGGCCACCTTTACCCGTCCGCTGGGCGACATGGACGCCCTGCTGGAGGAGTAGCGGCGGCAGGTTTGGGGCTGTGGCTGGCCGCGCCCGCCGTCCTCGGGGGCCGCGGCGCGCTGGAACGCGATATGATTGCTGAAGATAATTTCGTTGATTTTACGTGCCCGTATTGCGGCGATCCGGTTTCCTTTCCGCGGGAGAGCGCCGGGTTTGTCCAGGCCTGCCCCAACTGTACCGAGAGTTTCATTGTGCCCGACGATGGCGGCGCGGTGGGGAGGGCGATTCCCCTGCCGATCACCACGGCCCGGCTGGTGATTCGGCGGTTGGCGGCCCAGGACTGGCAGGATTTGCTGGAGTTGATGGCGGATGAGGAATTCTTCCGCTATACGGACGGCGTGCCGCTGGACGAGGACGGGATATTGCGCTGGCTGGCGAGCGATGCGCACGTCAAGCTGACCACGCCCGACCAGCCGTTTTTCCTGGGGCTGGAACTCCAGGACGGCGGCAAATTGATTGGCTACGCCACCTTGAACTTCACGGATCCGCAGTGGCGGCAGGTCAACTTCAGCCTGGGGCTGAACAGGAAGTTCCAGCGGCAGGGATACGCCCGGGAGACGGTGGCGGCGCTGCTGGATTTTTGCTTCCGGGGCTTAAAGCTGCACCGTGTGGCGAGTTGGTGCGACCACCGAAATGCGGCGGGGCTCCGGTTGTGGGAAAAGGCCGGGCTTCGGCGCGAGGGCGAGTTTGTGAAGAACCGCTGGGTCCACGGCGAGTGGGCCACCTCCGTCTGGTTTGCCGCGCTGGCGGAAGATTATTTCCCATCCCAGGGCCAGGCTTTGCCGGCGGGAGGGAGCGAACCCGGATAGATGGCGCTCAAGCCCTGGAAGAAGCTCGGGTCGCAACCGGCCGGCGAGTTCCGGATTTTCAGCATCCGCTCCGATCGCGTGGTGTCGCCCCGCACCCGGCAGGCCCAGGATGTGTATGTGATTGATTGCGTCAACTGGGTCAACGTCATCGCCCTGACGCCCGACCAGCACCTGGTGATGATCGAGCAGTACCGGCACGGCTCGACCACGGTCGAGCTGGAAATCCCCGGCGGCATGATTGATCCCCAGGACGCCTCGCCCGCCGCAGCGGCCCTGCGCGAATTGCGCGAGGAAACCGGCTACGAAGGGGAGCACCCGCGCCTGCTGGGCCGGGTCTTTCCGAACCCGGCCATCATGAGCAACACCTGCTTTACGGTGCTGGTGGAGAATTGCCGCCGCCGGCACCGGGTGCAACTCGACCAGGGGGAGGATTTGATCACCCGGCGGGTGCCCATCGCCGACCTGCCGCGGTTGGTGGCGGCGGGCCGCATCCGGCATTCCCTGGTGGTGGCCGCGCTGCATTACTTCGACCTGTGGCGGCGCGGGATTGCGCCGGAGGACGGGCCTCTTCGCGGGGCTTGAGCGTCACCGCCCGGGAACGCCGGGGCTTGTCCGGCGCCGCAGGCCGGGCTTACCCAGCGGCTTTTCGCACCTGTTCTTTTTTCGCCTCGCACTCGGCCCGGAGCGTTTTGCGGTCGCTGACCAGTTGTTTTTCCAACTGCTCCAGGGCCTCGGCGTCGCCTTTATCAATCGCCCGGGCGATCTCGCCTTTGAGGAGCAGCTCGCGTTCGGCGATTTTGGCGGTGCATTGGGCTTCGAGCTCGGCGATTTCCCGTTTTTGGGCAGCCGTCAGCTTCACGGGAGGCGCAGTTTTGCCCAGCCGTTCCATGGCCAGTTCGTAGGCGGTCTTCATGGTAATCTTGACAAGCCAGCCTAACCCAGCATCCTGTCCCGGCGCAAGCGCGCGGCGGGGGAACCGGGGTTTCGCCGCCCGCCCGCGCCATGACCATGTGTTTGCCGATTAAACTTATTTCAACCGATTTCGACGGCACGCTCTTTGCCGAGTTTGAAAGCCCGCCGATTCCGGCGTCCGTGCAGCAGCGCATCGGCGAGCTGCAGGAGCGCGGCGCCCGCTGGGTGATCAACACCGGGCGCGACCTGTCCAGCCTCATGGAGGCGCTGGCGCGCGCGCGGATAGGCATCGAGCCGGATTACCTGGTGCTGGTCGAACGCGAGATTTACCAGCGCGCGGATTCGCAGTACCTGGGGCTCGCGGAGTGGAACGCCGCCTGCGCGCGCGACCATGCGGAACTGTTTGCTCGGGTGCGGCAGGATTTGCCCCGCCTGATCGGCTGGATCAGCGCCCGCTTTCCGGCGCGGCTCTACGAAGACACCTATTCCCCGTTCTGTTTGATTGCCGGCAATAATGGCGATGCCGATGCCATCCACGCCTATCTGGCCGAGTATTGCCGGGGCATTCCCAACCTCGGGCTTATGCGCAATGATGTTTATGCCCGCTTTCATCATGTGGGATACGATAAAGGCACCGCCCTGGCCGAGCTGACCCGCCGGCTGCAGCTCGGCCCCGCAGAGGTTTTTGCCGCCGGGGATCAGCTAAACGATTTGCCGATGCTTTCCCGGCAATATGCCCACTGGCTGGCGGTGCCGGGCAACGCGGTGGACCCGGTGAAAGATGCCGTGCGGCGGCAAAAAGGCTTTGTCAGCCAGCTCGCGCACGGCAACGGCGTTGCCGAGGGGCTGGATTTTTGCCTGCGCCAGGCGCAACGCCTCCGCCCGGCCCGGACGCCTTAGCCCGGGAAGCCTCCACCGCCGGACGGCGCCGGGCGGTCTCAGGGCGCCGGAGTGGGTTTTCTGGCCGGGTATCCCAGCCGGAACTTTCCGGATCGCTCCGGCACCAGCAAATCCGTTGCCTGCACCACCAACTGGCCGCGAATCTCCAGCCGCTCGACCAGGCGGCGTTGGAGCTCCGCCGGCGGGGCGGCGTCCGGCGCCGCGGGATCGGGCACGAACCGCAGCAACCAGCCGCCGTCCGGCTGCTCGCACAACTGGTAGTGAACCATGCCCGGCAGGTCGGCCAGGCACTGGTCAATCTGCCAGGTCGTCACGCGGCGGCCGGCCGGCGTGAAGAACGCGTCCGCCGCGCGGCCATGCACCACGTAGCGCGGGGCGCGGGGCGGGCCGAGCTGTTCGACCAGGTCGCCAATGCGGTAGCGGATCAGCGGCATGAAATCGTTGGTGAGGGTGGTGACGACCAGGTCGCCGATGCCCTGCTCGTCGGCGGCGACCATTTCCAGCAGCGCGGTTTCCTGGCTGGGCCGCATTTCATCCGGGCCGGTTTCCATCAGCAGATGGCCGGTCTCGGTCGAGCCGTAGAGATTGAGCACCGGCACGCCGAACACGCGCTGCAGGATGCGCCGGTGGGCGGCGCTGACGAATTCGTAGCTGCTCAGAATGAACCGGAGCGACGGCAGCCGGATGCGCTGCCGCTCGCAGTAGAGCGCAAACAGAACGCCGTAAACCGGGTCCACGTCCAGAAACTGCGGCTGCCAGTCCGCGGCTTCGCCGGCCATGCGCGCCAGCTCGGCGTCGCTCCAGAGAAACGGGTACCGCGAGAGGCTGACAAACAGCGCGTTGCCCACGATGCGGTCGGCGTGCGTGGGGACGCCCGAATAGCAAATATCCCCGCTGCACACCGGCGAAGTGATCGTCACGCGCCGCGCCGCGGGAAAGTCGTCCAGCACCCGGGCGGCCAGCGGGTTGAGCCGCAGCGCCCGCTCCTCCTGCTCCGCCCACCAGCCCCGCCCCAGCAACAGCGGCACCCGCTCCTCCGAGGTGCCGGATGTTTGCTCCAGTTCGACCAGGTCCTGATCGAGCAGCGTGTCGAGCTCGACCCCGGCGCGCAGGAAATTGCGCGGGAAGTCGCGGCGAATGTCGTGCTTGGTAATCAGGGGCAGGCGGCGCAAATCCTCCAGGGCGAGGGGCTTGCCGTTCAACGGCAGCAGCTTGGCCGCCCGCTGATAAAGGGGCACCTCGCGCAGCCAGCGCGGCAGCACTTTGCCCACCCGGTCCGCCGGGGGGGCTTCGGGCATCAACTCTACGGTCGTCAACATGTCTATATTCTCTCGCTCATCTTCACGCCACGCGCAAATCCAACATCACCCGAGGCCTCCCCGGAACCGGCCGCCCGCCAACCGGGGCGCGCCCGGGGGGCTTGTTTTTTTGCGGATTTGGATTGACTGCGGATGGGAATCCGCATAGTCTGCGGACATCATCGTTAACGCAGGTTGAGCGGGCGGCGGCTGGGTGGCGGCTGCCTGCCAGGCTGATTACAATAGGAACTAAAAACGCCTTTCCCCGGTCCCGGTTGTCGGAGCGCGGGAAAGGGCCAATCATAACCATGAAAAGAACACTTCGCTCTGTTATCGGGTTGACCGTGCTCCTGGGCGCGGGCTTGCTGCTTGAACCGGCTTCGGCCCAAATCCAAATCAGTTCCCTGCCGGGCGGCGTCTATAGTCAGAACTTTAATTCGCTGGCCATTTCCGGCGCCAATAACCCCTGGCAGGACAACGCGACCCTGCCCGGGTGGTATGCGGGGAAATCCAATAAAGGCACGCCCGACAGTTTTGCGAAGTATACCGCCGGCACCGGCAGCGATAACGCGGGAGCGCTTTATAGTTTCGGCGCCACCGGGTCGCCGGAGCGGGCTTTGGGCTCCCTCGCCTCCGGAAATGACAAGGTAGGCAATATCGCCTATGGCGTTCGTTTTGCCAACGACACCGGCACGGACATTGCCAGCATTACGATTACCTACACCGGCGAGCAGTGGCGCAACGGCGGCAATACCACTGCGCAGACCCTGGCTTGCTCCTGCCGCGTCAGCACCGATCCCATCACCAGCCCCGATCCGACCAATGCCGACACCTGGACTCCGTTGACCGCCCTGGATTTCATCTCGCCCACCGTTGGCGGCGGGGCGTCGGCCGTGAGTGGAAACGACGCCGCCCATCGGCAGGAGTTTACCGATATACTCCTGACCGGAGTTGTGTTGCCGGCGGGCGCGGAGCTTTTCCTGCGCTGGCGGGATGTTGATGACACCGGCACCGACCACGCGATGGCGATTGACGACTTGAGCGTGACCTTCAGCAGCGGGACGATCTCGACCAGCGCGCCCACCTATGCCACGGTGGCCCTGTCGGCGCCAACCAACCAGGCCGGGGCGACGGTTCTCCTGATCGCCACGAGCGATGGCTCCCCCTCCCAATCGCTCACCTACCAGTGGCGCAAAGACGGCGCGGCCTTGAGCGACGCCGGCAATCTTTCCGGCAGCACCACGCCGACGCTCACCCTGACCAACGTCCTGGCCGCCAACGCCGGCGACTACGACGTCATCGTCGCCAACTCTGCGGGCGCCGCTACCAGCGCGGTCGCAACGGTGACCGTGCTGGATCCTGCCATCCAGTCCCAGTCGGCCGATCGCACCTGCCCGGAAGGAACGAACGTTACCTTTACGGTCACCGCCCGCGGCACGCCGACGCTTATTTACCAGTGGTTCTTCGGCGGCGCCCCCATTGCCGGGGCAACCCGCAGCGCCCTGACGCTCACCGACCTGCAAATCACCCACCAGGGCGCTTACACCTGCTGGGTGACCAACGGCCTCGGGGACTACGTCGCCAGCGCCCCCATCCAGCTTACCGTCACGCGGTTCCCCAGCGTCACGCTGGCGCTGTGGGACTTTAATGACACCAACGCTCCGGTGGCGTCGCCGACTCCCTCGTTGGGCGCCGGCACTGCGGCGCTGCTCGGCGGGGTTAAGGCAACCTACGCCGCCGGCGTGTCGTCCGATCCCAGACCGACGGGGACCAACCAGGCCTGGAATACCTCGAGCTATCCATCCCAGGGCAGCGGCAATAAAACCGCCGGGGTGCAGTTCAACGTAAGCACGCTCGGTTACCAGAATATTTATCTTTCCTGGAGCCAGCGCCACAGCAATACCGGCAGCAAATACACCCGCCTCCAATACAGCGCCGATGGCGAGACCTTTAGCGACCTGGATTTCAATACGATGACCAATGGCGAGACGTTCGTTTCGCTCGCGTGCGATCTGGCCACCTGGCCGGCGGCCCATAATAATCCCAACTTTGCCTTCCGCATCGTCACCGAGTTCGAGAGCCCGGCCAACCCGAACTACGTCGGCACGGAGAGCACCTACAGCCCGGCCGGCACCATTCGGTTCGATATGGTGCGCGTTTACGGCGACCCCATCGGCCCGGAAACCGTCGCTCCCGTCACCATCAGCCGCCTGCAGGGAACCACCCTCAGCTATGGCGGCGGCGGCGGCGCGCAGTTTGTGCTGCTGGAGGCGTCGGATGTAGCGGCACCCCTGGGCAGTTGGGCCCGGGTGCAGACCAACTTCGCCACCCCGGGAACGTTCACCATCCCGGCGGTGGGCGCGGCGCCAGCCAAGTACTATCGCATTCAGAGCGAGTAAACGGCGCGTCCAGGGATGTTGGCTAAACCGCTCGTCCGGGGCGGGTGGGTTAAACCTTTTGCCAGAAGGGTGAGCGTCCTCGCGAGCGCTCAAGAACTTGCTGGTTTTTTGCATGTGGCTAAATGGACGGCAAATGATGCGCGCCGGGAACGGTGCGTTGGGAATACGCTATGCCGCTGGGACCGCCGCCAACCGGAACAACCCGATGCCATGACGAGGCGTTCTTGCCTGAGCCTACCGGCAGACGGCGGCAGATCGGTTGACGGGACGAAGCGGGTGGGGTATTGGTGGGGCAGCAATGAAGAAGAAGCTGGTAGGCCGTTATATTGTGTCCGACCCAAAGGTGTGCCACGGCGAGCCGACCTTCCGAGGAACGCGGATTCTGGTGGCCGACGTATTGGAGCAGGTGGCTGGCGGCATCGCCTGGGAGAGCATCGTCGAGGAATGGAGGGGCAGCATCACCCGGGAAGCGATAGCCGAAGCGGTGCGGCTCGCCGGCGAGACGTTTCGCGAACACGCGCATGAACTGGGACTGGAACCCGCAAGGGTGTGAACGTCCTGGATGAGAATATCCTCGAAAGCCAGCGGCTGTCCTTGCTCGGCTGGCGCATTCCGGTCCGGCAGATCGGGCACGAACTCGGCTGGAAGGGAATGTGCGACGGGGAAATTATCCCGTTTCTGCTGACATTGCGCCGGCCCACTTTCTTCACGCGTGACCTCGATTTCTGGTCCCGGCAGTTGTGTCACGCGCGATACTCGCTGGTGATTCTGGCGGTGGGGCAGTATGAGGCGGCGCACTTCATTCGCCGGATGCTGCGGCAGCCGGGCTTCAACTCCCAATCCAAACGCATGGGACAGGTTATTCGGGTTATGCACCGTGGGTTCGTGGTGTGGCAACGGCACGCCAAACACGAGGTCCGGCATGATTGGCGCGACTGATTGGCTTTGGCACCGTTGCCGTCTGGCGATTACAAAAACCTGCGATACCGGGTTGGCTGGCGCGGGCTGTGCCCCCTTGGCTTGCAGCAAAGAGGCCGCATCAGGGGCGGGCAGCACGTTTCGGGCGCCAGCCGGTTGCTGCCGGAAATCAGGTAGCCGGCGGCGCAGATGAACCAAAGCGAAGCGCGGGCGCAAGTAAAACGGGAGGGGGTTTTGCATTGACACCGGCGGGGATTTTGGGTCAACCTGCGTTTGACTGGTTGGGGAATCCCCCAAAGGGGGCCAGCCCGGCCGGGCAATCGCAGGTTGATCAAAGAGAAAGATGAACTGACATGAAAAGAATCTTCGTTGTAATGGCGGGAATCGGTGTGCTTGGCACCTTGTGGCTTACCTCGAGCTGTTCTCCTCCGCCGCCCTCGGAACCCGTCAAGATTGGCGCGTTATTTTCCGTGACCGGGCCGGCGTCCTTCTTGGGCGCCCCGGAAGAGAAGACGGTGCAGATGCGCATCGAGCAGATCAACGCCGCGGGCGGCATCAATGGCCGGAAGCTGCAGTTGGTGGTCAAAGACACCGCCGGCAGCCCCGAAAAGGCGGTGTCGTTTGCGAAGCAGTTGATCGAAGAAGAGAAAGTGCTGGCCATTCTTGGCCCGTCCACCAGCGGCGAGACCATGGCGATCAAGGATTTATGCGAGCAGAACCAGATGCTGCTGGTATCCTGCGCGGCGGCGGAAACCATCGTCAACCCCGTGGCCCGGTATGTGTTCAAAGTGCCCCAGAAGGACAGCCAGGCGGCGACCTGGATTTACCGCACGATGAAAGAGAAGGGCATCTCGAACATCGCCATTGTGAGCAGCACGGACGGTTTTGGCGCGGCGGGCAAGAAGCAGCTTGAGGACCTGGCGCCCGCGGAGGGCATCACCATCGTGGCCAACGAGGTGTACGACAAGCAGGCGACCGACCTGACCGACGTGCTGACCAAGATCAAGGGCAACCCCAAGGTGCAGGCGGTGGTCAACTGGTCCATCGTGCCGGCCCAGTCCATCGTGGCCAAGAATATGAAGCAACTGGGCATGGACATGCCGCTGTTCCAGAGCCACGGGTTTGGCAACCGCAAATATGTGCAGCAAGCCGGGGCGGCGGCGGAAGGCATCCTTTTCCCCGCCAGCCGGTTGCTGGTGGTGGAGGATTTGCCGGCCAATCATCCGCAAAAGGAAGTGCTGGCCACGTACAAGAAGGATTACGAAAGCCGCTTCAAGGAAGACGTCAGCACCTTTGGCGGGCACGCTTATGACGCGCTCCTGGTTGTGGTGGAGGCGCTCAAGAAAGCCGGGGAACCGGAGCGTGAAAAGGTGCGGGACGCGCTGGAGACCCTGACGGGCGTCGTGGGCACCGCCGGAATATTCAACTTTTCCCCCACCGACCATACCGGCCTGGATTTGACGGCCTTCGAGATGCTGACGGTGAAAGACGGTCAATTCGTCGCGTATAAGCAGTAGCGCCGAACATGCCGACTGATTACGACGGCTTTGCGCCCCGGCCGGTCTGCCGGCCGGGGTTTTTGGGTTAATGCCCGGCGCGTGCAAAACGAAAGCTTAGCGCTGCAGTACCTGCTGTCGGGCATCACCAAGGGCAGCATCTACGCCGTGGTGGCGATCGGGTTCAACCTGATCTACAGCGCGACGGGCATCATCAACTTCGCGCAGGGCGAGTTCCTGATGTTGGGTGGGATGGTGGCGGTCACGCTGGCGGCGTATGTGCCGCTGCCGGTGGCGGTCACGGGCGCGGTGGCGCTCGTCGCCCTGGTGGGCGGCCTGCTTGAGTTGGCGTTTTTTCGCCGGCTGCGCCGCCACTCCATCCTGCACCTGGTCATCATCACCATGGGCCTGTCCATTGTCATCCAGGAAACGGCGCTGCATATCTGGGACGAAAAGGTGCGTTCGCTTCCTTATTTCACCGGCAACGAGGTGTCGTCCGTCCGCTTTCTGGGTGCGGCGATTTCCCCGCAGGTGCTGTGGGTGCTGGGTACGGTGGCGCTGGCGGTGCTGGGATTGCATTTCTTTCTGCGCTATACCCTGACGGGCCGGGCGATGCGGGCGTGCTCGTCGAACCCCGAGGCGGCGATGCTGGCCGGCATTAACATTCCCAACATGCGCACGCTCGCCTTTGGGCTGAGCGCCGCCCTGGGCGCGCTGGCCGGCTGCGTGGTTTCCCCCATGACCATGACTCACTATGAGATGGGCGCGCCGCTGGCCATCAAGGGCTTCGCGGCCGCCATCCTGGGCGGGTTGGGCAATCCCATGGCGGCGGTGGCCGGCGGGTTGCTGGTGGGATTGCTGGAGGCGGCCAGCGTGAGTTGCCTGCCCGCGGTCTATAACGATGTCTCCGCGTTTGTCATTCTGCTGCTGGTGATCTTCGTGCGGCCGCAAGGCTTGTGGGGCGCGCTGGCGCCGGACCGCGTTCGCGAACATTAGAACCGCAACTCATCAAATGCGTCATACGATCATCCTCCCCGACCGCGCCGGCGGCCTCCGCCCCCCGGCGGAGCCGCCGTCCGCCTGACGCCCCACGGCCATGCCTCGCCTGCGCTTGCTGTTCCTGCTCGCCCTGTTCCCGGTGATGGTGGCGGGCGCGCAGCTTGGCCTGCGCGCGGCGGGCATGGAGTACTGCCTGACGCAGCTCACCATGTCGGTTTATTATGCCCTGGTGGTCATGGGGCTTTGCCTGCTGATGGGCTATGCGGGGCAGGTATCGCTGGGGCACGGCGCGTTCTTCGCCCTGGGCGGCTATACCACGGCGGTTCTGACCACGCATGATTTCTCCGGCATCCGGGCCTGCGCCGGGGTGGGCGTATTGGAGCGGGCGGGCCTGTTGGTCGCCCAGCAGGATTTATATGGCCAGGCGGGGCTGTCCGTCGCGCCGTGGGCCGCGTTTGCGGCGGCGATGCTCCTTACGTTTGTGGTGGCGTTGTTGATCGGTTACCCGGCGCTGCGCCTGCGCGGGCATTATTTGGCGATGGCTACGCTCGGCTTTACCCTGATCGTCAGCAAGCTGCTGCTGGGCAGCGCCCTCACCGGATCGGCGGATGGCATCCACGGCGTGCCGGAGTGGAAGCTGCTGCCGGGGCTGACCGTCTCCGGCCGGAGCGCCCTGCGCGTCCAGAACTACTACCTCGCCTGCGGCCTGGCGCTGCTGCTGTTGCTGGGCTTGCGCAACCTGCTCCGCTCCCGCGTCGGGAGGGCGCTGCTGGCGATCCACGACCGCGAAACCGCGGCCAACGCAATGGGCATCAACACCGCCGCCTACAAGCTCAAGGTCTTCGTCCTGAGCGCCCTGCTGGCGGCGCTGGCCGGCGTGTTCTTTACCCACTATACCGGCGGGATTGCCCCGTCGGAAGCCGGGGCGCTGAAGTCCGTCCGCTATGTGGCGCTGGCCGCCGCGGGCGGCATGGCCAATCTCTGGGGCGTGACGGTGATGAGCATCGCTTTGAATTATTGCTCCCTGCGCGGCTGGTTCGGGAGCTACGATAACGCCGTCTTCGGCGCGCTTCTGATTCTGATCATCTCCCTGGCGCCGGAAGGCCCGCTGAAGCCCCTGGGCCTGTGGCTCCGGCGCCTGGCTGGCCGGCCCGACCCCGAAAGGAGGACCCCGCATGGCGCTCCTTGAAGTCACGGATGTCCGCCGCGCCTTCGGCGGCCTGGCGGCGGTGGATGGGGTCTCCTTCACCGTTAAACCCGGCCAGATCAAGGGCATCATCGGCCCCAATGGCGCGGGCAAGACAACGCTGTTCAACCTCATCTCCGGCCTGCTCAAACCGGATGCGGGCCGGATCACCTTCCGGGGCCGCTCGATCACCGGCTTGAAACCTTACGAAATCGCCGGCGCCGGCTTGTCCCGCACGTTCCAAAATCCCAGCCTGTTCCTCCAGATGAACGTGCTGGAGAACGTGATGGTGGGCCGCCATTGCCGCACGCGCTGGGGGTTCCTGGGCTGCGGCTTGCGCTGGCCGGGCCAGGCCCGGGAAGAGCGCGCCATCCGCGAGGCGGCGCGGGCGCAGTTGGACGTGGTGGGCCTGGCGCACCTGGCGGGCTGGTCGGCGGGCGCGCTGCCGTTCGGCCAGCGCCGGATGGTCGAACTGGCGCGCGCGCTGGCGACCGAGCCGGCGATGCTGCTGCTGGACGAACCCGCCAGCGGTTTGAACACGCGCGAGAAGGAAGACCTCGGGCGCCTGATCCGCCAGATCCGGGATCGGGGCATCACCGTGCTGCTTGTCGAGCATGACATGTCGGTGGTGATGGGGCTTTCGGACGATCTCCTCGTATTATACAACGGACGCCCCATTGCCGAAGGCGCGCCGGCGGCCGTCCAAAATGATCCCCGGGTGATCCGCGTGTATTTGGGCGAAGACCTGCAAAACGATGAATCCGGCGGAGACGCGCCCCCGCGCGCTCCCGCCACCCCGCCTGCGACATGCTGCTCCAGGTAAGGAATCTAAGCTGCGGCTATGGCAGCCTCGAGGTGGTTCACGGCGCCAGCCTGCACGTTTGCCACGGCGAGATCGTCGGCCTGCTCGGGGCCAATGGCGCCGGCAAGTCCTCCCTGCTCAAGGCGATCATCGGCCTGCTGCCACCCTGGGCGGGCGAGGTGTTCATTGACCGGCGGCCCACCACCGGCCAGCCGCCCTGGCGCAGCGTCAGCAACTCGACGGTGCTGGTGCCCGAAGGCAAGATGATCTTTGCCGATATGACCGTCCGCGAGAACCTGATCATCGGCGGCTACCATAACCCCGACCGCATCCGGCACCTGGAGACCGTGCTGGACGGGTTTCCACGCCTCCGCGAGCGCCTCCAGCAAGTGGCCGGCACGCTTTCGGGCGGCGAACAGCAAATGCTGGCCCTGGGCCGCGCCCTCATGGCGCGCCCCCGTTTACTGCTGCTGGACGAACCTTCCATGGGCCTGGCGCCGCTCATGGTCAAAGAGGTTTTCACCTCCATTCGCAAGATGAAAGACCTTGGCCTGACCGTGCTGCTGATCGAGCAGAACGCCAACGCCGCCCTCCGGATTGCCGACCGCGCCTACGTCATGGAAACCGGCGAAATCGTTCTCGAAGGCCCCGCCGCCGACCTGGCGCACAACCCCGAGGTGAAACGGGCCTACCTCGGCAAAGGCTGAAGCCCCCGCTGCCGTTTTATTCTCCTATGAGCACGTTTGACCGCCGCTACGAACAGATTTCCCGCTCCGAACTGGAGCAGATGCAGTTGGAGCGTCTTCAGGCCCTGCTGGCCCGGCTGCGGCGCAATGTCCGCCGCTACCGCGAGAAGCTGGGCGACTTCCGCCTCCAATCCCTGGCCGACCTGCCCCGGCTGCCTTTCACCACGCAGGAGGATATGGTCGAGAGCTTCCCGTATGGCATGTTCGCCTTCCCGCTGCGCGAGGTGATTCGCCTGCACTCGACCCTCGGGCCGGGCGGCAAACCGCTGGTGATCGGCCACACCCGCAACGACCTGGCCCTCTGGAGCCGGCTGGTGGCCCGCCAACTCTCCGCCAGCGGCGTCACCGCCAACGACGTCATCCTGATTTCCCTGGGCGGCCTGACGCAGTCCGGCGCCGTGGGCTATGTGCGGGGGGCGGAGTTGATCGAAGCCTCGGTCATCGCCGAAGACCCGCTGCATATAGATTACCAGCTCGCGATGCTCCAGAACTATCGCCCCACCACGCTCATCACCACCCCCACCAACGCGCTGGACCTGATCCGCGCCATCGAGCAACGCCGCGTGGACCCCCAGTCCCTCTACCTGCGCACCGTCCTGTTGTCCCGGCCCGTGGACCGCGAAACCCGCGAGCAAATCGCCTCGGGCCTCTTCGCCGCCGTCCGCTGCAACTTCGGCCTGGGTGAAATCCTCGACCCCGGCCTTTGCGTCGAGTGCGAGGTGGGGTTGTTTCACATCCACGAAGACCAATTCCTGGCGGAGGTCTGCGAGGGCGAACTGGTCATCACCACCCTGGCGCGCGAAGCCATGCCCCTGCTCCGCTACCGCACGCGCGTCGCCGCCGAGCTTTGCCACGACCAATGCGCCTGCGGCCGCACCGGCGTCCTGTTTCAGCCCGGCCCCCGGCTGGACCACCGCCACCAGGTCCGGGAAATCTCCTTTTACGAAACCCAGGTGGCCGAAGTGCTCGCCCAAACCCGCGCGGCGGGCCTTCGTTTCCACCTCACTCCCTCCGAACGGCAACTGCAAATCGCCCTCGAAATCTCCGAAGACTACTTCGCCAGCGCCATGTGGCCCGCCGATGACCCGAAGCGCAGCATCGAAGCCGAATTGCTGGCCCGCCTGGGGCTCCCGGCGGAAGTCCGTTACGTCGAGCCGCGGGCCGGCTCCGGGCCGGCGGCATGAAACCAAGCCCCTCCCAGCCGCTGGCCGGCATTCTGGAACCGGTGTTCGCCATTCGCACCGAGGAGGACCTCGGCATTGGCGATACCGAGGGTGTGCGGCAGATGATTGACTGGTGCCACCGCCATCGCCTGAACATCCTCCAAATCCTGCCCATCAACGAGCTGGGCAATGACAACAGCCCTTACAACGCCCTGAGCTCGCTGGCGCTCGAACCCTCCACCCTCGCCCTGTCGCCGCGCCATCTCCCGGACCTGACGCCGGAAACCTTCCTGCGGCTGGCGCCGCCGGATCGGGTGGCCGGGTTGCGCCGCGGGCCGGTCAATTATCCGGAGGTCCGGGCGCTTAAACACCGGCTGCTCGAAGCCGCCTTCGCGCATTTCGCCGCGCAGCATCTCGATCCGCCGGACGAACGCGGCCGCCAGTTCCACGCCTTCGCGGCGGAGAACCGCGCCTGGCTGGACGATTACGCCCTGTTCCGCGCGCTAGTGGAGGAAAACGGGAATACGCCCGCCTGGGATCGCTGGCCGCCCGAACATCATTCGCCCGCCGCCGCCCGCGACTGGCTGCGGTCGCTGCCCCGGGAGCGCCGCCAGGAATTGGCGCGCCGGCAGCTTTTCTTTCAATACGTGCAATGGCTCGCGTTCACCCAGTGGCAGGCGCTCAAGGCCTGCGGCGCGGCGCGGCGGGTCTATCTGATGGGCGATATCCCGTTCGGCGTGGGCCGTTATAGCGCGGATGTCTGGGCCAACCGCGACCTCTTCGACCTGGACTGGAGCGGCGGCGCGCCGCCGGAAACGACCTTCAAGGCAGACCCCTTCACCGTGAAGTGGGGCCAAAACTGGGGCATCCCCAACTATCGCTGGGAGGAACTGCGCCGCCGCCAGTTCGGCTGGTGGCGCACCCGCGTCGGCAACCTCCAAAAGCTCTTCCACCTCTACCGCATTGATCATGTGCTCGGCTTCTTCCGCATCTACTCCTTTCCGTGGACGCCCGACCGCAATGCGGAGTTCCTGCCGCTGACCGAGGCCGAAGCCGCCGCCCGCACCGGCGGGCGCCTGCCCGGATTCAAGCCATTCCCCGACGACACCCCCGAACACAAGGCCTTCAACCAGGCCCAGGGCGAGGAAATCCTCCGGGTCGTCCTCGCCGGCTCGGGCGAGACCACTGTGGTGGCCGAAGACCTGGGCGTGGTGCCCGACTACGTGCCGCCCACCTTGCTCAAGCTCGGCATTCCCGGCTTTCGCATCCCCATGTTTTTCCGCGAGCCCGACGGCGCCTATGCGGACCCGAAGCGGTATCCGCGGCTGTCGCTCGTCCAGCCCGCCACGCATGATCACCCGCCGCTGGCCGCCGCCTGGGACGGGCTTTGGCAGGCCATCAACGCCGGCACGGAAGCCGACGCCAGCCGCCGCGAGCTGCGCCAGATTATGGCCTTTGCCGGCTTGCGGGACATCGAGCCGCCGCGTGAGTTTGCCGGCCAACTGCACGAAGCCTATTCCCGCGCCGTCCTCCAGTCCGCTTCCTGGCTGGCCGTCTTCCAGATCACCGACCTGTTCGCCATGACCGCCCGCTTCAACACCCCCGGCACCGTCGCCCAGACCAACTGGACTTACCGCCTCCCCCACACCGTCCGGGAACTGGAGGAAGACTCGGTGCGGCGGCAGCAGGCGGAGACGTTCTCCCGCCTCGCGCGGGAAAGCGGGCGCGGCTGCTAACCGCTGGCGTCTCCCCCCGGCGCGGCCGGCAAAGCAAAAAAGGACGCCCGCCCGCCGCGTTCTTTCACGCGGCGTTGCCAGCGTCCCACAACCGGCCGCGCGCCCGCGCGCGGCGTTAGGATCAAAACCGGCGGGTCAGGCTTTGGACGGCTTAAACAGCGTCAGCAGCATCGAAAACGGTTTCGTCGCCTTCACGGCGTGCGGCAGATTCGGCGGCATGTAGAAGAAATCGCCGGGCTTTAGAATGTTCGGCTTTCCTTGCAGGGAGAATTCGCACTCGCCCGATAAAATCTGCACCAGCGCATGTTGCGTCGAAGTGTGCTCGGTCAGTTCCTGCCCTTCCGCAAACCCAAACAGCGTCACCTGCGCGACATCCGTCCGCAGCAGCGTGCGGCTGACGATGCCGTTGGCGGCAAACTGCGTTTCTTTGGTCAGCGAGATAATCCGCTCGTTTTTAGCATCCAATAAAGGTTGTTCACTCATACCCGCAACCTACACCTTTTCGGCGGTTCCGCCTTGATATAAATCAAAAAAAACTCCGATGCCCGCCCGCCCCGTTCCCCCAAGCCGTCCGGGGCGCGCCCGCGCGGCGGCTCCGCCGGGAGCGCCGTTTCAGAAGGAGATGAATTGGGCGGCCTGCGCCACGTCCTTATCGCCCCGGCCGGAGAGGTTGACCACGATGATTTGCTCCCGGGAAAGCGTGGGGGCGCGGCGGATGACTTCGGCTACTGCGTGGGCGCTTTCGAGGGCGGGAATGATGCCCTCCAGGCGGGCCAGCTCGGTAAAGGCGTTGAGGGCCTGGGCATCCGTGGCGGCGGTATATTCGACGCGCCGGCAATCCCGCAGCCAGGCGTGCTCGGGGCCGACGGCGGCGTAGTCCAGGCCGGCCGAAACGCTATGGGTAAGCTGAATCTGCCCCTGCTCATCCTGGAGCAGGTAAGAGCAGGCGCCCTGCAGAACCCCCAGCGAGCCGCCTTGAAAGCGGGCGGCATGTTTGCCCGTGGCTATCCCTTCCCCGCCGGCCTCCACGCCGACCATCTTTACCGATTCATCGTTCAGGAAGGGATAAAAGAGCCCCATCGCGTTCGAGCCGCCCCCCACGCAGGCAACCAGCCAGTCGGGCAGGCGGTGGGCCTTTTCCAGAATCTGGCGGCGGGCTTCATCGCCGATGATGCGCTGAAAATTGCGCACCATCAGCGGATAGGGGTGCGCCCCATAAACCGTGCCCAGGATGTAATGGGTCGTCCGGATGTGGGTCACCCAGTCGCGCATGGCTTCGTTGATGGCCTCTTTCAGCGTCTGCTGGCCGGCTTTGACGGGGACCACTTCGGCGCCGAGCATTTTCATCCGCAGGACGTTGAGCGCCTGCCGCTCGCAATCCACCGCCCCCATATAGATGACGCATTTCAGCCCGAACATGGCCGCCACGGTCGCGGTGGCAACTCCGTGCTGCCCGGCGCCGGTCTCGGCGATGATCCGCGTCTTGCCCATGCGCCGGGCCACCAGAATCTGGCCGATGCAGTTGTTGATCTTGTGGGCGCCGGTGTGGAGCAGGTCCTCGCGCTTGAGATAGATTTGCGCCCCGCCCAGCTCGCGGGTGAGGCGCTCGGCAAAATAAAGGGGCGTCGGCCGGCCGCAAAACTCCCGCAGGTAATACTCGAACTCGCGCTGAAAGCCCGGATCCCGCCGCGCGCGGGCATACTCGGCCTCCAATTCCTGCAGCGGGTGCATGAGCGTTTCCGGCACATACCGGCCCCCGTAAGGGCCAAAGTGGCCGCGCGCGTCCGGCACCGCATTGGTGGCTATGGCAGTCATAACGGGAAGAATAGTCTCACCGGCAACCCTCGTCGAGCGCGGCCTTGCCGCCCCCACCCGCGCGGGCGTCGTCATCGGGAAGACGCGAAGCGAGCGGCGCTGACGAGCCCCCGGCCCGCCGGCGGCGCGCGCCGCCCGTTCCTCCCGGAACGTGAATTATCCGGCCCACCGTTGACGCGCTTGGCCGGAAGGCCCCCCGCGAATGCCGGGGCTATCGCCGCGGCCGCCGCTCCTTCTCCGCCGCCCAGCGGGTGAAGAGCCGTTTGATGATCTGATACTTTTCGGGGTTTTTCGCCGGATCCTGGTGGCAATAGATCATGACCCCATCAGCGGCCCGGCGGCCGGCAAGCATGGCCTGCTCGACGTATTCCGGAGTCGTCGCCCCCAGGCGGCTGTGGGCGGAGGCGTAGATATCGAGGACGATGGGGAAATCGGGGCCGACCAACGCCTTGAGCTGCTGCAATTCAGACTCGACCAGGCCGGGGTCTTTCAGGTTGGGCCCGGCGGACTCATGCCGATAGGGAAACAGAATGCCGTCCAGCAGATGGCAATAATTGGTGACGAAGCCGGGCCGGGTAATCCCGGTAAAGTAGCAGCAGGGCGCAAAGGCCAGGCGCGGGTTGACCGCGCGGGCGGCCTCGAGCATTTGCCGGACATATTCCGGCGTATAGGGCGTTTTCAGATTGTGGGTGAAGTCATCAATGCTCCAGGCCACCAGGTTGGTTTCCCGCAGGCTGAGCTTCGCGAACTCCACCGCCCACTGCTGGTAATCGAGCCGGAAGGGCTCGGAATAGTGGCGCGTATGCGGCGGCGATTCGGAGGGCGGCACCAGCGAGGCCCAGAGGCGAATCCCCTTTTCCCGGGCGCGCGGCAGGAGGAGCTTCAAATCCTCCCAATCGGTGGGATAATTATGGATGCAGAAGCTGTACGTATTGGCGCGGAGTTCGACCAGTTCGGCCACCAGGCGATCCACGTCCACTCGGTTGTCCGCTTTGCGCGGCGGGCGGCAGTAGGTGGCCCGCGTGCCGTGCAGCGCGCGGGCGCGCTCCAGCCGGGCGCGTTGCTCCGGCGGGGGCGTGGAAACACAACCGGCGAGCGGCGCCAGCAGGGCCGCCAGCGCCAGCAACCGGACGGCGGTCATCAAGGACGGAGGTCTCATACGCGCGCCCATAGGAACACGCCGGCCCGCCCGATTGAAAGCAAAAACTCCGCGGCGCGGCGGCGCTAAGCCGGCGTAAGGGCGCGCAGCCGGGCGATGATGCCGGGCAGGCGCTCCAGCGCGTAGTCCACCTCCGCCGCGGTATTGGCGATGCCCAGGCTGAAACGGATGCTGCCGCGGGCGCGCGCCGCGCTGCAGCCCATCGCCGTCAGCACATGCGAAGGCTCCAGCGAGCCGGTGGTGCAGGCAGACCCGCTGGAGGCGCAAATGCCCGCCTGGTCCAGCAGCAGCAAAATCCCCTCCGCCTCGACCCCCGCGAAAGCCAGGTTGCTGGTGTTGGGCAGGCGCGGTTCCCGGGCGCCGTTGCGGACCGTTTCGGGAATCTGCCGGAGCAGGCCCGCCTCCAAACGGTCGCGCAGCGCGCGCACCCGCGTCTCCGCCTGCGCCAGGTTGGCCCGCGCCAGTTCCGCCGCCCGGCCAAACGCGACGATGTTGGCGACATTCTCCGTGCCCCCGCGCCGGCCGCGCTCCTGTCCGCCGCCGACGATGTACGGCTGGTATTTGACCCCCCGTTTCAAATAAAGCAGCCCGATGCCTTTGGGCGCATGCAGCTTGTGCGCGGACAGGGACAAAAAGTCCGCCTCCAGCGCCTGCGCGTCAATCGGGAGCTTGCCGGCGACCTGCACGGCGTCGGTGTGAAACAGGACGCCCCGGCGGCGGCAGCGGGCGGCGATTTCCTGGACGGGGAAAAGAAGGCCGGTCTCATTATTGGCCCACATGACGGAAGCAATGGCCGTGTCCGGCCGGAGAGCTTGTTCAAACTGGTCCAGGTCAAGCGCGCCATCCGGGCTGACCGGCAGGAAGGTGACCGCGTAACCCTGCTTCTGGAGAAGCTGGACGAACTTGATCGTGGCCGAATGTTCGACAGCGGTGGTCACGATATGGCGCTTGCCCGGCTGCGTGGCCAGGGCGCTGTGGATCGCCGCGTTATTGCTCTCGGTGCCGCCGCTGGTGAAGATGATTTCGCGCGGATCGGCGTTGATCAACGCCGCCACCCGGGCCCGGGCTTCGCCCAGCGGCCCGGCAAGCTGGCGTCCGAAAGTGTAGCTGCTGGAGGGATTGCCCCAATACTCGCGCAGAAACGGCAGCATCGCCTCCACCACCTCGGGCGCGACCGCCGTGGTGGCGTTATGATCAAAATAGCAACGGGCCGGGCTGTTCATAACGGTCGTATCTATAAAAGCCACTATAAACCCGGACGCGCGAACGGAAAAGCCGAACCCGCAAATAGCTCCGCCGCCGCCGCCCTCGCGGAAAGCTGCCCTCGCGAATCTTCTGAGCGGAAACGATTCAGTTGAGAAGCCCAACCGGGTCCCGTCATGCCACCGGAGCCAGGAAAAGCCAGATCCCCCAGACCGTAGCCCCAAAGAGCCCTTTGTTTGGCGAATTCCACATCATAATCGTTGGGTTTCAAACGCCCTTTGCTTGTAAAATCAGTGCTTTACGCACGTGTAGCAGAACGGAATAGAGATCAAACCTGAATCCTTCCGGTTTAGCCGTAACGATCCAGAGAGATAATTCAACCCCCCGCCCTCGTTCCATCGGAGCTCGGCCAGCCCTGACCATCCAATCCGCAGCCCTGGCGAACCCTTTATTTAGCAACTTCAAGGGCATGGTTGCTGAATCCCGAGCCTTTCGCCAGTAAAATCAACGATTTAGGCAGAGAGAGGGCTAAAATAGCGGCAAAACCCGAATCCTGCCGTCTTCGACGCGCCATAAACCAGCCCTGATCTTACCCTGCCCCCAGGCCGTGTGCAAGGGGTGTACAAGGGATGCCCACCGGGAGTCCATGGGATTTTAGCTGGTACACCCGATGGGCATCCCTTGTACACCCCTTGTACATGGCGCGATGGCAGGGTATTTCCAAGGTATCTGGATAGTGGATGGGGATGCCTGGAAAGGCCGAAACGAAGAGAGGGGATGGAGGGATAATTGCCAAGCTCTGTAAAAGCAGTCAGTTATGAAGCCAGGGATGACAAAAGGCGGTTTTTCAAGGGCGGGCGGGTGTCCGGATGGCTTTTGGCTTCGAGAAGGCCTTATCTGAAACGTTGACGTTATGCGTTTCAACCGCGATTCCTTCTTCTACTGAGGCCGAAGCGGGCTTGGCAGGCCGGCGGTTGGCCTCAACGAGCTGTTAAGCTGGCGGTTCCAGGGGCTGGCCGCCGGGTTCCGAATGTCTTTTACCCGCAAAGTCAGGGACTTGAGCGTTTCGCAGGGCCGAATGGGATGCGAAATCTGAATCAGCCCGGTTTAGGCCCGGCGGCGAGTCTGCGGAGGCCGGGAGATGCGGCGGGGCGGAGATAGAATTGATTAGCCAGTTTCTGGAGGATTTTCTATACTGGCGGCAATGAAATCAATGACCGGTTATGGGCGCGGGGATTGCTCGAAGGACGGCTTCACGGTGACCGTGGAGATCAGTTCGGTGAACCGGAAGCAGTCGGAAATCGCCATCAGCCTGCCGCGGCAATTGGAGTTGCTGGAGGCGCAGATTCGCGAGGTGATCAGCGGCTGCGTGGCGCGGGGGCGGCTGACGGCGCGGGTTTCTCTGCATGCGGGCGCGGGCCCGGCGGCGCCGCGGGTGCGTTTGAATGTGCCGCTGGCCCGCGCGTATGCGCGCGAGTTGACCCGCCTGGCGCGGCAGCTCGGGCTGGCGGGCCCGGTCACGCTGGACCAGGTGACGCGGGCGCCGGGGGTATTCCAGACGGATGAGGATCTGGCGGTGGAGGAGGATTTTTGGCCGGCGGTGCAGAAGGCGCTCAAGCGGGCCCTGGCGCAAATGGTGAAGATGCGGGAGCGCGAGGGGGCGCACCTGGCGCGGGACCTGGCGAAGCGGGTGGCGGTGATGCGGAAGGCCGCGGCCCGCATTGCCGCGCGCGCGCCCATGGTCGCCCGGCATTACCGGCGGCAACTACTGGAACGAATCAAGAGCGCCGGGCTGGAGGCGCCCGTTGCGAATGACGAGCGCCTGCTCAAGGAGGTGGTCTATTTCGCCGACCGCGCGGACATTTCGGAGGAGCTGACCCGGCTGCAAAGCCATTTCATGCAGTTCGAGGATGGCCGGAAAGCGAAGGAGCCGGTGGGCCGGATGCTGGATTTTCTGGCGCAGGAAATCAACCGCGAGATCAACACCATCGGCGCCAAGGCCAATGACCGCTTGATTTCGCGCGAAGTCGTGACGCTCAAAGCGGAGTTGGAAAAGTTCCGCGAGCAGGCGCAGAATGTAGAATGATGAATGGCGAAAACCACGAACCCCGTCCGGGCGCGCCCGGCCCCGAGTCCGGCGCGGGCAGCGCCGCCGGCCTGTCCCCCGCGTCGAGCCCGTTGCTGGTGGTCATCTCCGCGCCGTCGGGCGCGGGCAAAACGACGCTGTGCCAGCAGTTGCTCGCCGCGCGGCCGCGGATGACGCGGGTGGTGACCTGCACGACGCGGCCGCCGCGGGAGGGCGAGCGCGAGGGGGTGGATTACTACTTTTTGGACGCGGCGGCGTTTCTCAAGCGGGTGCAGGCGGGGCACTTTCTGGAGCACGCCACGGTTTACGGCTACAGCTACGGCACGCTGAAGTCGGAGGTGCGGGGCAAGCTGCGGCAGGGCCAGGATGTGCTGCTCAACGTGGACGTGCAGGGCGCGGCGACGATCCGCGAGCGGGCGCGGGAGGACCCGGAATTGAGCCGCGCGCTGGTCTCGGTCTTTTTGACGCCGCCTTCGATGGCGAGCCTGGAGGGGCGCCTGCGCAAGCGCGGCACGGACGCGGAGGCGGTGATCCAGAAGCGCCTGGGCGTGGCGCGGCAGGAGATCGCCCAATGGCGGCACTTTGATTATTTGCTGATCAGCGCCACCATCCCGGAGGATTTGCGGCGGATGCTGACGATTCTGGAGGCCGAGAAGCTGCGCTCGACGCGGGCGCCGGCCCCCGAGTTTTAAACCCGATGAGCACAGAAAATAACATTGTCCTGGGAGTGACCGGTTCGATTGCGGCGGCCAAAGCCGTTGAACTGGCGAGCTTGCTGACCCAAAAGGGCTGCGCGGTGCGGGTGGTGATGACGGCCGACGCGCAGCGGTTCGTCACGGCGGTGACGTTCAAGACGCTGTCGCGCCACCCGGTGATTACCGATTTGTATGACGCGGAGGACGGCTGGCGGCCGGCGCATATCAAGCTGGCGGACGAGGCGGATTTGCTGCTGATCGCCCCGGCCACGGCGCGCACGATTGCCCGGCTGGCGCTGGGGCTGGCCGATGATGCCCTGAGCTGCGTGGCGCTGGCGTTGAACCCGAACGCCAAAACGCTCATTGCCCCCGCGATGAACGGGAAGATGTGGCTGCACCCGGCGACGCAGCAGAACGTGGCCACGCTCAAGGCCCGCGGCGTGGAGTTTATTGGCCCGGAAAAAGGCGTGCTGGCGTGCGGCGATGAGGGGGTGGGGCGGCTGTGGCCGGTGGCGCAGGTGGCGGAACGCGCGCTGGCGCTGCTGCGGCGGCGCCCGCTGGCGCGGCGGCGCGATTGATTTCCCGGAGGAACCCGCCCGCCCCGGGGAGCCTGGCAGAACATGAACTTGGGCCTGTGGCAACGGCTGAGTCATTACAGCCTCCGGGAACTGGCCGGGATGCTGCGGCGGCTCCCGGGCCGCGCGGTGGAGCTGCTGAAGCTGTCCGCGCCGGACGCGGCCAAGCTGCAGGACCGGATCGCGTTTCTGGAGCGGGACCTGGTGCTGCCCATCAAGGCGGCGGTGATTGCCATGCTGCTGTACTCGTTCTATTTCAAGCAGCGCTGGGTGGGGGTCAAAGAACTGGGGACGCTGGAGATCGCCGTCGAGACCACCCAGTATTTTCTCTGGGTCTATATTGCGGCCAACGCCGTGGTGGGCGGCCTGTTGCTGGGCATGCGGCGGCTGCCGCTGTTGCTGGTCCAGTGGGCGGTGTTTGCCATCAGCCTGGTGGACGGCATCTTCCTGTCGGCGCTGGTGGTGGTGACCGGGGGATACGACAGCATTCTGTACTGGCTTTTCCTGGGGCTGATTATCCGCGGGGCGGTGAGCGTTCCGCGGGCGACCTCCCAGTTGCTGCTCAACCTGACCCTGACCGGCTGCTATATCATGGCCGGCTCCGTCAACATCGAGATCAACAAAACCCTGGAGGAGGAGTATCTGACGCGGATGGCGTGGCCGGCCCCGCTGCGCATGGCGCGGGCTTCCAACGCGCCGCCGGTCCGCGGGTTGGCTCCCCCGCCCGCGCCCGAGGGGGTCGCGCCGCCCGAGACGACGGACCAGCTCCTGCCCGTCGCGCCGCCGCTTCCGAGCCGGCACCCTGCCGCGCAAAACCTGGACGAATCCATGCGGGCCAGCCTGGGATTCTACGCCTCGGCGGATGAGCCGACGCAGACGCTGACGCTGCGGCTGGCGCTGCTCGTGCTGATGACCATCTGCTGCTACGGGGTGCAAGTGCTGCTGGAGCGGCAGCGGCGGGTGGTGGAAGAGGAGCGCGAGTTTGCCATGCGGGAGGGCCAGTTGCGCTCGGCCGGGCGCGTGGCGGCGGAGTTTGCGCACCAGATGAAGAATCCGCTCGCCATTATCAACAACGCGGCCTTCAGCCTGCAGCGGGCGCTGACGCAGGGGCGGCCGATCGGGGCGGAGCAAATCCAGATCATCCAGGAGGAGGTGGCGCATTCCGACCGGATCATCACCCAGATCATGGGCTATGCGCAGTTGAGCGAGGGCCACGTGGAAAAGCTGGCCGTGGGGGAGGAGCTGGACAAGGCCATTGCCCAGGTTTTTCCACCCGCGGCGGAGTATCCGGTCCGGATTCACCGCCAGTATGCCGGCGAGTTTCCGCCGCTGTTCATGCAGCGGCGCCACCTGGTGGACGCGGTGGTGAACCTGCTGCAGAACGCGCGCGAAGCCCTGGGCGCCGCCGGGGGCCAGATCACCGTCAGCGCCGTGTGCCATGGCGATCATTCGATTGAAATCGCGGTGCGCGATGACGGGCCGGGGATTCCGCCCGACAAGCTGGAGAAAATCTTCGAGGCCTATTTCACGACCAAAGAGAAAGGCACCGGCCTGGGGCTGGCCACGGTCAAACATAATGTCGAGCTGTACGGCGGGAGCGTGCGGGTGGAATCGGCGCTTGAAAAGGGCGCGCGGTTTGTGCTAATGTTTCCCGCCAAGGCTTTGATAAAACTGGCCAGACCGCAGTGAAACCGCTTGCTCACCAGCTCCCGGCGAAAACGCGCGCCCGCGCGGGCGCGGGGGTGTGGGGTGGGCGCCCCGGGCGGCCCGCGCCGGCGGAAAGGAGGCCGCGATCATGAGCAGCCGCCTGCCCCCGGTGCTCGTGGTGGATGACGAGAAGAACATGCGCCTGTCGCTCAAAACGGTGCTGACCGACGAGCGGTATGGCGTGCGGACGGTGGAATCGGCCGAGGAAGCGCTGGAACTGCTGGAGCGGGAGGAGTTCTTCATGGTCATCACGGATGTGCGGCTCGGGGGGATGAGCGGCTACGAGTTGCTGGGCAAGGTGCGGGCGCAATGGCCGGACCTGCCGGTTTTGATGATCACGGCCTACGCCACGCCGAAGCTGGCCGTCGAGGCCATCAAGGCCGGCGCGATGGATTACCTGGCCAAACCGTTCGCGCCCGAGGAATTGCTGCACGCCGCGGCGCGGTGCGCCGAGCGCTACCGCCTGCTGCGGGAAAACGCCTCGCTGCGGGCGCGCGCGGCCGAGAGCTGGCGGCTCGACCAGATCGTTGGCGCCTGCCAGAAGATGCGCGATTTGCGCCAGCTTATTCAAACGGTCGCCCCGACCGATGCCCGCGTGCTGGTGCTGGGCGAGAGCGGCACGGGCAAGGAGCTGGTGGCCGGCGCCCTGCACAGCCTGAGCCAGCGTTCCGGGGCGGCGTACGTGCGGATCAACTGCGCCGCCATTCCGGAAGCCCTGCTGGAAAGCGAGTTGTTTGGCCACGAGAAGGGCGCCTTCACCGGCGCGTTGAAACAGAAGCCCGGGCGCGTGGAGGAAGCCGACGGCGGGACGATTTTCCTGGACGAGATTGCGGATATGAGCCGCCCCCTCCAGGCCAAGCTCCTGCGGTTCCTGGAGGATGGTTCCTTCCTGCGCGTGGGAGGCACCGCGGAATTGCGGGTCAACGTCCGGCTGATCGCCGCCACCAACCGCGACATCGTCGAGGCCATTCGCCAGGGCCAGTTTCGGGAGGACCTGTTTCACCGGCTCAACGTGGTGCAGTTCCGCCTGCCGCCGCTGCGCGAGCGCGGCGAGGACGTGCTGCTGCTGGCCGATTACTTCCTGCAGGCCTTCAACGAGGCGCTGCACAAAAAGACCCGGGCGATTTCCCGCGCCGCCCGGCAGAAACTGCAGGCGCATCACTGGCCCGGCAACGTGCGCGAGTTGCGCAACGTAATCGAGCGGGCGCTGATCCTGGAGACCACCCCGGAAATCCAGGCGGCGAGCCTGCCGGACTTCCAGTTGGAGGGGCGCCTGCACAAAAAGGCCGCGCCGCGCCTCACCGGTTCAGAGTCGCTGGACGACCGGATGGCGGATTTCGAGCGCGAGCTCATCACGGCCATGCTGGAGCAGAACCATTACAGCCTGACCCGGACGGCGGAACAATTAAAAGTCAGCCGCCATGCCCTGCGCTACCGGATGCAGCGGTTGAACATCACGACCGGGACGGACGCGGAGGAAGACTCGTCCGCCGCGCCGGGCAAAGCCCCCTAGCCATGAGCCTGCCGCTGTTTTTCCTGAACGTCGTTACCGTGGACGACGTGGTCAGAACGTGGCAATCCATACGGCCGCCCAGCCCTGCGGCCCTGCTGATGTTTAGCGCGCTTGCCGCGGTGACGCTGGTGCTGGTGCTGTGGGCGGTTTACCTGCGGAAACCACGCCGCCGCCATTCGCGGCATTCGTGGCATCATCATGCCTCCCGACCGCGTCCGGCGGCGCGCGGCCCGGTCAACGGGCCGGCGGCGGCCGCGCCGGGCACGCCGCGCCGGCGCCGGCGCTCGCGGCGCAAACACCGCCGCCGCAATCCGACCCTGGCCGAAACCGGCGGATTGCCCGCCATTCGTCCTGACATCCCGCCCGCCCCTTAGACTTGCCCCATGCAGGCCAGCCGGAAGATCACGCGGAAAAGCGCGTCCAACCTGGCTCTGGCGTTCGTGCTTCTGCCGGCGGCCAAACGCAATGCCATGTCCGCCCTTTACGCCTTCTGCCGCGAGGTGGATGATGTGGCCGACGAGGAATCCCTTTCCACGGCGCAGCGGCGCGAACAACTGGCGGCCTGGCGGGCGGATGTCCGGCGGGCTTGCGGCACGGAAACGCCCCGCCTGGCCGTCAATCGCGAACTGCAGCCGTTCATCCACCAGTATGGGCTGGCATTTGAGCATTTTGACGCCCTGCTGCAAGGCGTGGAGATGGATCTCGACTGCACGCGTTATGAAGATTATGAGCGGCTGGACCTCTATTGCTACCGCGTCGCGTCGGTGGTCGGCCTGCTCAGCATCGAAGTGTTCGGATACCGGAACCCGGGGTGCCGCGATTACGCGGTCAACCTGGGCAAGGCGCTGCAACTGACCAATATCCTGCGCGATGTGCGCACGGATGCCGAGCGCGGCCGGATCTACCTGCCGCTGGCGGAGCTGGCCCGGTTCAAGGTTGCGCCGGAGGAAATCCTGCGGCTGGAATATTCAACGCGGTTTGGCGACCTGGCCGCCAGCGTGGCCGGGCGCGCGCGCCAGTTTTACCAGGCGGCCCGGGAGACGCTCCCCGCCGCGGACCGCCGCTCGATGGTGGCGGCCGAACTGATGGGGTGCGTCTATGGGCGGCTGCTGCGCAAGCTGGAGCGGCGGCGCTTCCGGGTTTTTGGCCCCGCGCCGATACGGCTCAACCGGGCGCACAAGCTGCTGCTCATCCTGCGCGCGTGGGGCCGGCATGTTGCGGGCGCCGGGCCGGCTGACTATGGCGTCTAGCGGATTCCAGCCGCTCTCCCCCCCGCGCCGCCTGATCGTCAATGCCGACGATTTCGGACGCTCCTCCGCCATCAACCAGGCGGTGATCCGGGCCCACCGGGAAGGCATCCTGACGACCGCCAGCCTGATGGTAGGCGGAGCGGCGTTCGCGGAGGCGGTCGCGCTGGCCCGCACGCATCCGCGGCTGGGGGTGGGGCTGCACCTGACCCTGGTCTGCGGTTCCGCGGTTCTGCCGCGGGCCGAGATTCCCGGCCTGGTTGACGCGCGCGGCGAGTTCAGCCGCAATCCGGCGGGGGCGGGGTTTCGCTATTTCTTCCGGCGCCGGCTGCACGGGCAGTTGCGGCGGGAAATCCATGCGCAGTTTGCGAAGTTCCGCGCCACGGGCCTGCCGCTGGACCACGTCAACGGCCATCTGCACCTGCATCTGCACCCGACGATATTCCGCCTGCTCATGGACGACGCCGCGCCGCTCGGCATTCAGCGCCTGCGCCTGACTTCGGATCCCTTCCGCCTGAACCTGCGCCTGGCCTCCGGCCGCTTTTTCTCGCGATTGGGGCACGCGGTGATTTTTCACAGGCTGGCCGCGCGCGCCCGCCCGGCGCTGGCCCGGTCCGGCATCAAGCATCCGCGCGCCGTCTTTGGCCTGCTGCAAAATGCGCGCGTGGATGAAGCCTATCTCCAGCGCCTGCTCCCGCAGCTCCCGGCGGGCGAGTCAGAGCTTTACTCCCACCCTTCGCTCGACGACTTTAAGCATGAGTTCGATGCCCTGGTCAGCCCGCGCGTGCGGGAACAGGTGAAGCGCCTTGGCATTGAATTGATTCGCTATCAGGATTTGTAATATGGCTAAACTGCTGTTCATCCTCCTTATCGGGCTGGTCTTCGAGGCGGCCGGCGTCGTGTTGCTCAAAAAAGGCATCGGGCAGATCGGCGAGGTGAAGAGCGTCAGCGCGGCTGAGATCCTCCGGGTCGCCCAGGCCGGCATCACCAATGGCAACGTGCTCCTGGGCGTCTTTTTCGAGGCGTTGTTCTTTGCCTGCCTGCTGTTTCTGCTGGCGAAAAGCGAGGTCAGCTTCCTCTGGCCCCTGACCGCCCTGAGTTTTGTGATGACCACCCTCGCGGCGATTCTCTTTCTGGGGGAACGGGTTTCCTCCCTCCGCTGGGCCGGGGTGGTGTTCATCGTGATTGGCGCCGCCCTGATCAGCTACAGCGAGCACGCCAAACCGAAGCCCTTGCGGCCCGCCGCCGCCCGGGAGGCGGGAGCTACACCGCCGTAATCGCGGCCAGCACCCGCGCCAGTTTTTCGGCGGCCGCCTCGGCCCGCCGGCGCAGCCGCAGCAGTTCCCTGATTTTCCCCGGGGACAGGGCCAGCGCCAGCGCCAGCTTGCCGTAGTCCAACTGGCGGCGGGCATTCATCAACCGGTTGAAATCCAGCGGCAGGTCTTCCCCGGCGGTGTCCAGAATCACGCGCACGGTCGCGCAGGGCAGGTTCTGCTCGCGGCAGACGGCGCTAATCGCGCCGGACTCCATCTCCACCGCGTCCGCCCCGGTGGCCGCGCGCAACGCCTGCTTTGCGGCGGCGGTGGCCGCCACCTGGTCCGCGCAATAGAACCGCGCCGGCTGCGCGCCCGCCGCCCGCAGGGCCGGCTCCAGGCCGGTTTCCGCCCCGGCGGCGAACAGCACCGTTCCCGCCGCCAGCTCCGGCCGGAGCCCGCCGGCAAAACCGCAGCTCAGCACCCGGGCGGGGCGTTCCCGGGCCAGGGCCGCGCGGATGACCTCCTCCGCATTGCGGCGGCCGATGCCGGTCAGGATTATCCGGGGGCCGCCCCGCCCGGCGGCCCGCCGCGCAAACGGCCGCGCTTCCTCCCTGACCGCGAAACATGCCCACTCCTTCCGGGCGGGGCCCGGCGGCTTCCCCCCGGCCTTCACTTGATGCCCGCCAGCCGCTCCTGCCAGAGGTGGTACAGGAGCACGGTGGCTTTCACATCCCGCAGGCAGTATTCCGCAATCTCGCGGTAGCGGCCCGCGGCGATCAACGTATTCATATCCGCGCCGGTGACTCCCTGGCTTTTGGGCGACTCGATCCCGAACGCCTTGCAGTAGAAGTCCAGGTTAAAGCGCCGGGCGGCGCCCTCGCGCCCGCTGACGCCGTAGAAGGTCAACTGTTCCGCCAGGTCGCAGTGCGGTTCGGTCTGGAAACGGTAGCCAAGCCAGTCTTTGCGCGTAATGGGGACATTGAGCAGGGCCGAGCGCAGGTAAAGGAAAGGGACGTCAAAGCCGCGCCCGTTGAACGTGACGATGGCCTCGTAGTGCTTCGCCACATCCCAAAAGGCCGTCAGCAGCTCGACCTCGTCCATGCACGCCATGAACTCCACCGGGCCGGCCTCGTCGGCCTCCTCCTCGAAGTCTTCCGCGGTGAACAGCACCTGGCCGCGCAAGGAGTCCGCGTTGAGCATGGCAACGCAGACCACCTGCGCCGTGAAGGGCCACAGGTTGAATTGTTGCTGGATTTCCGCGCGCCGCGCCGCCTGCGCCGCCTCGTCGGCCATCTTCAGGCAGTCGCGGAACAGGTATTCCTGCTGCGCGTCGTCGAATTGCTCCAGCGGCAGCGCGGAGGTTTCGATATCGAATACCAGCCGGGCCATCACGCGCCGAACTTGTCCAGCATCCGGGCGTTGGCCTGCATCAGGCGTATCAGGTATTTCGCCGGAAACACGCCCAACGATCCGGCGTTGGCGCCCGTGTCGGTAAACCGCTCCAGCTTGTCCGAGCCGGAGAAGGCCGAATGCAGCATCACCGGCTGCGGATGCCAGGAATGGCCTTTCATCACGCAGGGCGTGGAGTGGTCGCCCGTGATGACCAGCACGTCCGGCTTCTGGCGCAGCAGGATGGGCAGGGCCGCGTCAACTTCCTCGATCGCTTTCCGCTTGGCGGCGAAGTTGCCGTCTTCGCCATACATATCGGTGTATTTGAAGTGAATGAAGAAGAAGTCGTAGTTGCCGCGCTCGGCCAGGTAACGCTCGAACTGCTGGGCGATGGTCTGCGGCCCTTCCAGCTTGGTCATCCCCACCAATTGCGCCAGCCCCTTATACATGGGATAAACCGCAATGCAGGCCGGGCGCAGCTCGTACCGGTCTTGAAACAGCGGAATCTCCGGCTGATGCGCGATCCCGCGCATCAGGAACCCATTGGCCGGCTTCTTCTGCGCCAGCAAGGGCAGGGCCGCCTGGTAGAATCCGGCCACCAGCTTGGCGGCCTTTTTCGCCTTCACGGACTTGGGATTCACCGGCGCCGCCTGGGGCACGGGCAATCCCTCGCGATGCGGATCAGCGTCGCTCAGCGGCCCTTCCAGTCCCTTGCCGCGGAACACCACCACAAACCGATGCCCCTTGCCGGCCTTGATGATCACTTCCGCGTCGCCCACCTTCTTAATCTTTTGCGACAGCAGTGCGACCAGCTCCTCGCACACCGCCGTATCAATCCGCCCCGCGCGGCGGTCCGTGACGATGCCTTTGGCGTCGAGCGAGCAGAAGTTGGCTCGCGCGGCCACATCCCCCGCGCGCAGTTCAAGCCCCAGGCCCAGGGCCTCGATGACCCCCCGCCCGACCTGGAACTCCAGCGGGTCGTACCCGAACAGGCCCAGGTGCCCCGGGCCGCTGCCCGGGGTGATGCCCGGGGCGACCGGAATCATCCGTCCCTGCGCCGAATCTTTCGCCAGCGCATTCAGGTTCGGCGTGGCCGCCGCTTCGAGCGGGGTCAAATAACCTTGCTCCCGCGTGGCGACATCGCCCACGCCATCGAGCACCAGCAGCACCAGCTTGGCGTTGGTCTTAAGCGTCAATTCCGAATACAATGTATCGAGATTCATAAATAACTTGCCCGCATAATGAGAGGAACCTCGCCGCACCGTCAACGGGATTCGGTGTTAGCCCGGGCGTTTTCGGAGGATTCCCGGACCCGGGCATATCGCATTACCGGGTTCAGCCATCCCTGCGATGCGGCTCCCCCTCGCGAACCGGAGTCAGCGATACTTGGGTCTGGCCGGGTCAATAATTGCGTTCAATACGCTCGATCCCGGATTCGTTTTAGCCGGAACGATTCAGATTTTAACCCCAATTCGACCCTTCAAACCGTGTAAGTCCCTGGTTTTACAAGCGAAATACATTCGTGAAGCCAAAAGGCGTCCGAACGCCCATCCGCCCTTGAAAACCCACTTTTCGCCAGTTCTGATTCCCTAACTAGCTGTTTTTATGGGATTTAGAAATTATCCCCCTATCCTCTCTCCTTGTTTCGGCCTTTCCGGACACCGGTAGCCATTATCCGGCAGGGACCTTGGATTCCCACTGACATCAGGCCGTGTACAAGGGGTGTACAAGGGATGCTCACCGGGAGTCCATCAGATTTTAGCTGGTACACCCGATGGGCATCCCTTGTACACCCCTTGTACACGGCCTATTGGCAGGGTAAAACCAGGGGGCGTCCAAGGTGCGGCGAAGCCGGCGCGATTCCGATTTTGCCTTTGTTTTGGCCCTATTTTTGCCCAAATCATTGGTTTTACCGGTGAAGGGCTCGGGATTCAGAGGCCATGCTCTTGGATTTGCTGGGCCAAGGGTTCGCCAGGGCGGCAGTTTTTGCGGTCAGGCCTGATCTGGCTCTGATGGAGGGCGGGCGGGCGGTTGAACTGCCCAACCCAATCGTCTTGGCTTAGGTTTGCGGTGTATTGGGCGAAAAGCAGCTTGGAAAGAAATTGCTGGATGGGCTAATGGCGGTCTTCAGGCACCTGTGGGAGGAAACAGGAGCGGACTTAGCGCACGTTTTCGGTATAGGACGCACGATTTGCCTAGTAGAGACAAAATGGCACACCTTTGCGGCGCAATCCGTCACAGATGTGGGACATTTTGGCACACTTTTATGGTCTTTTTATCCATAGTAAAATGATGTATTCTGTTGTAATTACAGTAGTTATGAATTATTGCGACTATTGGCATATAAAACGCTTAATGATTGGCAGATAGTAAAACCAAAAGAAAGGAATAATACTATGAATAGTTTGATACGATGGAGCAGACCGGAGTTGGCAACATGGCCAAGTTTTGGGCGATTGACGGATTTGCGGAACGAGATAGACCGCTTGTTCGAGTCCCCGTTGGCTGAGATGGCTCGTTCGGCGCGCTTGTTTAGCGGCTGGACGCCAAGTTTGGACCTTTACGAGGATAAGGATCGCCTGGTGGTAAAGGTCGAAGTGCCGGGCATGAAGCGCGAAGACATTGATGTCTCGCTGCATGAGGGGTGCCTGAGCATTTCGGGGGAGCGCAAGGGCGAAGAGAAGCATAAAGAGGCCGATGTGTATCGTGCGGAACGCTTCTTTGGGCGATTCCAGCGAACGGTGGCGCTCCCGGCCCCGGTCGCGGCGGACAAGGTCACGGCGCAGTACCAGGACGGGATTCTCACCGTCACGCTGCCCAAGACGGAGGAAGCCAAGCCGCGGCGGATTGACGTGAACGTAAACTGAACTCCCTTCCCGGCGGGTGCGCCCGCCGGGAGGTTTATTGGGAAAGGATGCGAAAGATGAAAACTACGATGCAGACGGAACAACGAGCCAAGGCGGAACCGCGGCACGAGCCGGGTTATGTGACGCCGGAAGTGAATATCTACGAAACCAAAGACGGCTACGTCGTCGAGGCGGAAATGCCGGGCGTCCACAAGGACGGCCTGGAGATCACGCTGGAGGACAATGAGATTACGCTGGTGGGCCGCCGGCAGAACGAGACGGTGGCGGGCACGCCGCTCTTCCGGGAGCGGGTGCTGGCGGATTACCGGCGCGTATTCGAGATTGATCCGGCCATTGACGCCGGCAAGATCGCGGCCAGGATGGACCAGGGGGTGTTGACCCTGACTTTGCCCAAGTCGGAAGAAGTCAAGCCGCGCAAGATTGCGGTGGGCTAGTAGAGGATCTGGAAGAGGCTGACGAAGTCGTCGGTCCAGAGCGGGATGGGGCTGGGGGTGACGGGGTCGCAGGGAGAACTGGCGGCATTACGGACGGCGGGAGAGTTGATGACTTTCCCGTCGTCTGACATCAGGGCCCAGGTCGAGCTGTAGAGCCACCATTCCTCGTCGGTTTCCTCGTAGTCTATGGAGATCCATTGGCAGTGGAAGTGGCGCGCGAGGTTGGCGACGACGGGTTTGAGGTTGAGGTGATGATTGGAGATGTTGATGGCGATCACCCCGCCGGGCCGCAGGTGCCGCCGGTACACGGCGAAGGCCTCCCGGGTCAGCAGATGAACGGGAACGGCATCGCTGTTGAAGGCATCGAGCACCAGCAGGTCGAAGTTCTGCGGCGGTTCGTGCTCCAATGACAGGCGCGCATCGCCGGTGGCGATTTCCACCGTCGCCGGGCAATTGGTCAAATAGGTGAACCACGCGGCGGCAACCTGCTCCACCTGCGGATTGATTTCATAGAACCGCAGGTAATCCCCCGCGCGCGCGAAGACGGCCATGGAGCCCGCTCCCAGCCCCGCCACGCCGATGCGGCGGGGGCCCGGCGGCAGCGCGTTCATTCCCAGCCAGATGCCGCTGCCGGGGCCGTAGTAGCTGACGGGTGTGGCCGCGCGTTCGGGGCTGGCAAATTGCACGCCGTGGGCGATGCGCCCGTGCTGGAGGAGAAAGCAGTGGGATTCCGGGTTCTCCGGCGCATATTCGTAAACCGTCAGCGTGCCGTAGAAATTGCGGCACTGGAAGACGCGCTGGGCGGCGGCAGTCCGGGTTTCCCACCAGAGAACCGCTCCCAGCCCGATCACGCCCAGGAGCAACCCGGCGCCGGACAGCTCGCGCCCGTAGCGGAAGCGGGGGAGGTTTCCGCGGAGAAACCACGGCCCGGCCAACCGGGCCAGCCAGCGCCGGCCCGGCCCGGGGGCGTTGCGGTCCAGGGCGGGAGGGGGCGGAAACAGGCGCCCCTCCGCCAGGCAGACGAAGACAAACAAGAGGCCGCACAGCAGCAATCCCCAGTGCAGCTCATAGTAGTCCGTGAACAGGAGCGGCGCGCCGACGGCGACGAAGAGGCCGCCCAGCGCGCTGCCCAGCGCGATCGCCAGGTAAAAGCCGGTCAACTGCTCCGGCGGCGGCTTGAGCCGGTAGAGTTCGCCGTGGCAGACCATGCAGCAGAGGAAAAGCCCGCAGCCATAAATCACCAGTTGCTGGCGCAGCGGCAGGTCGCTGGCGTTAAACAGCGCCCAGCCCAGGGCGGCCAGCGCCCCGACCAGCGCCAGGGCGTAAGGAACGCGCCGATACCAGCGCGGGCTGTCGAAGCAAATGATGAAGCTCAGCAGGTAGAGCGCCAGCGGCAGGATCCACAGGAAGGGGATGGACGCCACGTCCTGGCAGAGTTTATTGGTCACGGCCAGCAGCAGCACCGAGGCGCAGGCGGGGAGCAGGAGCCACAGCAGGCGCCGGGTGATGGAGCGGGGCGCGGCCGAGGGGGGCGGGCCAGGAGCGAGGGGCGCGGGCGGGGCTTCGGCCGCTCCTCCCCGGTTTTCCGCTTTGGCCTGTTTCACCGCGCAGAACCCGCAGCCGATGGCGTACGCCACCAGGCCCCACGCCCAGAGCCGGGCTTGTGTGAGGCGGGTGCAATGGGGTTCAAAAAAGAACGGGTAGCTCAGCAGGGCGAGCAACGAGCCGAAATTGGACAGGGCATAGAGCCGGTAAGGCGTCGTGCCGGGATGGGTGCGGCTGAACCAATGCTGAAGCAGCGGGCTGGTCGCCGCGAGCGCCAGGTACGGCAAGCCGAGGCAGGCGGCCAGCAATCGCAGAATCTGCCAGGTGGGGTTGCCGGCGCCCGACGGTTTCCAGGCATCGCCAGGGATAATGGGCAGCAGCGCCAGGGCGCCCGCCAGCAACGCCAGGTGCACGATGGCCTGCGCGCGCGGTTTCAGCCAGCGCGCGCTTCCGTGCGCGTAGGCGTAACCGCCGACCAGCAGCGTCTGAAAGAACAGCAGGCAGGTCGTCCAGACGCCGGGACCGCCGCCGAACCACGGCAAGATGTACTTGCCCATCAGCGGCTGCACCTGGAACAACAGAAAGGCCCCGGCAAAAATCGTCAGCGCGTAGGCGGCCATCGGGCCGGAATGTGGCATAAGGCCCCGCCCACTTGAAGAACGAAAGCGGGGCGTCCGGGGAGGCGGTTCAGGGCTTGCCGATGGTGGCCCAGCCGGCGCGGGTGGCGCGCAGGGTCACCCGCCGGTTGAAATTGGTCCGCTCGTTATAATTGCCGGGGCGCAGCAGCACGATATCGCCGCCGCCGGACGCGGAGGCGTTGACGGCGTTGAGCACGGTGCGTTTGGGCGCGTTGTTGACGAGGCCGGAGTTGCTGTCATTGCCGCTGGGGCTGACAAAGCGGGTATATCCGCCAACAAAGGCATGGCGGTCGCCGTTCGCGTGGTCGGTAATCCGGTCGAGCTGCTGCTCCGTCAGCCGGTTTTCCGTGGTGTTCTTGTTCGTGTAATCATGGTAAGACATGACGTTAAAGAAAACCGTATCCACCTGGTCCTTCTGGTTGTTGTTAAGCGCGTCATAGTCCGCGCCGAAGTGGAACTGTGCCACCTGGTTCTGGTTCGACCAGCAGGTGCTGTCCAGGAGCGTATCCGTAAAGCCATCATCGCCGGGCGTGCAACTGTCCTTGGGTTGCGTGGCAAAGGTATGCGGCAGGCCAAAAAAGTGGCCCAGCTCATGCACAATCCACCAGGCCCCGTCGTCGGCATAGATCTGGCCGCCGATATAGTTCGTCTCCCCCGGCGGAATCGGCATGGCCCCCCCGCTGTCGCCGGGGTTGGCAAACCCCGAGGCCACATAGATGTTGATCTGGTCGAACCGCAGCAGATACCGGGTATCGTTGGTGGCGAGGTTAAAGAACTGCCGGCGGAGCGGGTCGCCGCGGAATTCCAAGCCATACCAGCGGCTCGGGCCATTCGTGCCGCCCTGGCTTGGCCCGCCAATGGCCTGTAATTCCGTGAGTTGATACCGGTAGCCGCGACAGTAAGAGGCCATCCATTCGTTGGCCGCGGCGACCGCGTTGGTAAAGACTTGCGCCGTGATGCCGGGGGGCCACGCGCCGGTGCCGGGGTGGACGATCACCTTTACCGACATGCGCAGGTTGATCGTCTGGCCGCTGGCCGCCGCGGCGGCCAGCCAAAGCAATCCAGCCAGCGCGCTTTGCAGGATTAGCCGGGTCATAAGCCGGTTCAGTTTACTGCAAACTCACCAACACGAGCACCAACCCCTCGCCCGCGGCCAGGCCGGTCATGGCCTTGCCCAGGATGGCGCCTTGCGCGCGGGCGTGGTCAGTCACTTTCATCGCGCGGCCGGGCGTGAGCGAGGTCGTCAGCAAATCGCCCGGCTGAATGGGGCCATTGACCGTATCGGCCTGCACATAAACCCGGCCGGTCAGGGCCACCGGCTGATCCCCCTCCACCCGGCCTTCCTGCCGGAGGCACAGTCCCGGGCGAACCCCGCCCGCGCCGCTGATGACGCCCGCCACGCGCCGGTCGTAAGGCGCGGAACTGAGCTTCAGTTTGCCGGGATTTGCCTCATCAATGACAACCACCGCGCCCGGGGACAGTTCCGGTTCTGACATCTGGAACGGTTCGACGATGTCCGCCCCGCCGGTGATGGTGAGCACTTTGACAAAGAGCTGCCCGTTGGTTTGGAGCGTCACCACATCGCCGTTGCCGTCGGCGAAGAAGCGCAGGGAGTTATCGCCGCCCACCGCGATATCCCAAAAGGGCCGCGACCCCGTCTGCATGCGCAACCGGGAAAAGCCGTTCGTCGAGGGGTCTTTCAGATGCAGTTGCGGTTTGCTGAAGGGGGAAGCATAATTGATTTGCACCGCGCCAGAGAACAATCCCGCGAGACCGTCGGAGCTGGTCGCGGAGAGGGCGGTGCCATGGTCGCTGGAGGCGCGGATTGCGGTACCGAAGACCGAGTCGCTAGTGGCAGAAATGCCCGTGGGGTATGGGAGGCCCGAGTAGTGGTTTATGTTGTTCACGATGACGGAGGAATAGGTCCCGGTGATATCCAGGCGGCCGCTATCGTTCAGGCGCATTCGCTCCGCGCCGCCGGTGCGAAAGACCATAACATTGGTGGCCAGGTAGCCGATCTGGCCGGGATACGTTCCGGCGGCGTTGTTGAAATTGATCGCGCCAAGATAGGTGGGCCAAGCGGTGGTATTGCGCAATTCGATTACCGACCCGAACGTATTGGCGGTGCTGTCCAGCCGGGCCACGCTCTGCCCGGCCTGGAGGTGCAGCGGGTAGGCCGGGAAGGACGTGCCGATGCCCACCCGGTTGTTGACCGGGTCAATGGCCAGCGTGCCGGCGTCCAGCGTCAGCGTGGTGCTCAGCGCCCAACTGCCGCCGGGCGGCAGGGAGGCGGGGGCGACGGTGCCGGCGATGTTGCTCGACATGACGGCATAGGGCGCGGCGGTGATTCGCTGCCGGGGCGCGAGCGTCGTGAAGGCGCCGGCGCCGTTGGTGCGCACGGCTATTCCCAGCCAGCGCTCCGCGCCTGTGAACACCCCGACGCCCGGATCCAGCACGACCGTGAACAAGCCGTTGCTCACGGCCACGGCGGAGGCGGTCAAGGGCCCCGCAACCACCCCCGCCCCGCTGCTGGCGTTGTAAATCGTAAACTGCAGATCGTAAATCCCATTAGCGCCGCCGGAGCCACTGGCCAAATGGCCCTGGTAGGTAAACGCCGTTCCCTGGGCCCAGGCTGGCGCGCCGGACAGACCGAGGGTGCCTAAGAAGACCAACGCCAGACTGGCGCAGCGGATGAAGGTTTTAGCTTGCATAGTGATTACGGATTAAAAAGTGGGGTTCTCTGAATCGGGCCGGAAAGCTTACGGTTTAAACAGGCGATAAAAGCGGTGACCCACGGGTGGATTGACGATCACAGTCCGGTTGGTGCCGTTGTCAATCGGCGCGCCGGGAACATTGCTCCAATTCGGAGTGCCGAGGTTTTGCGCGTTCTGCTGCAGCATCCAGCCGGTGGAGGGCGAGGGCCAGAAAACGGCGACCGTATTCGTCGAGGTGCGCATGATGGATAACAGCGGCGCGCCGGGGGTTTGCACCGCGGAAATCGTCCAAAAACCGCCGGAGAGCGAATAAGGCCCGCCGGTCAGGCTGGTGGGGCCCGCGTCGGGCTGGCCAATGGTGCCGCGCACGGCATACACCCCGCCGGTGCTCGTGCCGCCGCCGCCGTCCAGCGTGAACCAGTCTATGGCGTAGGGTTGGGCGAAAGCGGGAAGGGCCGACATGAGCAGCCACAAGCCCGGCGCCGCCACGGCTTGCCAGCATGAGCGCAGCCGGGACCCGATGCGGAGGGCCTTCGCTACTTGGTTTTTAGGCGCATCGTGCATGGGGGAATCCTATCTGGAGCCGCCCGGAAAGGCAAGGAATATTTGCGCGTATTTGGCGGCCAATGGCGCCCCGGCGTTTCCGGGCGCTCCGGGGGAGAACCGGGCGGCGGCGACCGCGTCCGCGCCGCATTTCCGCATTGCGCTTTTCCCCCTGCTGTCCCATAACAAGGCCCATGTTGGCCAAGGTCTGCTCCGCCGCGGTCAGCGGCATCGAAGCGTATCCGGTCGAAGTCGAAGTCAATGCCGGCTACGGCGACACCCTTATTGTGATTGTGGGGCTGCCCGATGCGGCGGTGAAAGAATCGCGCGACCGCGTCACAACTGCCCTGGCCAATTCCGGGTTCAGCTTCACCTTTGGGCGCACCACCATCAACCTGGCGCCGGCGGACGTGAAGAAAGAAGGGCCGAGCTTTGACCTCCCCATCGCGGTTGGCATGGTGGCCGCCAGCGAGCAAATGGAAAGCGGCCAATTGGACCACTTCGCCCTGGTCGGCGAACTGGCCCTGACCGGCGCCGTGCGCCCGGTCAAGGGCGTCCTGCCCATCGCCTTGCGCGCGCGGGCACAGGGCAAACGCGGCCTCCTGGTTCCGCCCGACAACGCCGCCGAGGCGGCCGTGGTGGCGGGCCTGCAAGTCATCCCGGTCCGCAACCTGCGCGAGGCGGTGAGTTTTCTCGAAGGCTCGCTCCCGATTTCCCCCACGCAAGTGGATGTGGCGCGGATATTCGACCAGGCGCCGGACGGCGAGCTGGACTTCGCGGAGGTCAAGGGCCAGGAATCCGTCAAGCGCGCCCTCGAGATCGCCGCCGCCGGCGGCCATAACGTCCTGCTCATCGGGCCGCCGGGCACCGGCAAATCCATGCTGGCCAAGCGGCTGCCCACCATCCTGCCGCCGCTCACCCTGGAGGAAGCGCTCGAGACCACCAAGATTCACAGCATCGCCGGCCTGCTCGCGCCCGGCCAGGCGCTGGTCACCCGCCGCCCCTTCCGCGCGCCGCACCACACCGCCAGCGATGCCGGCCTGCTGGGCGGAAACGTCAACCCCACGCCCGGGGAAATCTCCCTCGCGCACCACGGCGTGCTGTTTCTCGATGAGCTGCCCGAGTTCAAACGCACCGTGCTCGAAACCCTGCGCCAGCCGCTCGAAGAGGGCCACGTGACCATCTCCCGCGCCGCCGGCACGATGACCTTTCCCTCCCAGTTCATGCTGGTGGCGGCCATGAACCCCACGCCGGACGGCAAAATGCCCGCCGAATCCCGCAGTTCGCCGCGCGAAATCCAGAACTACCTCGGCCGCATTTCCGGGCCGCTGCTCGACCGCATAGACCTGCACGTCGAAGTGCCCGCCGTCAAATTCCGCGAGATCACCAGCCCGCTCCCGGGCGAAACCTCCGCGCAGATTCGGGCGCGGGTGCTGGCCGCCCGCCAGCGCCAGCAGACGCGCCTGCGGGATAAACCGAAGATCACCTGCAATGCCCGCCTGGGCAGCCGCGAGCTGAAAACCTATTGCGCCCTGGACGAGCCGACGATGGAACTGCTCAAGTTTGCCATGAGCGATCTGAACCTCAGCGCGCGCGCCTACGACCGCATCCTGAGGGTCGCCCGCACCATCGCCGACCTGGCCGGCGCGGACAACCTCGCCAGCGAGCACATCTCCGAAGCCATCCAATACCGTTCGCTCGATCGCCAGTTGTGGACCTGACCCGCCGCGGAAACTGCCCGCCGCAAAAACCAGGAGGCGCCCCCTGCCAGGGCCGGGAATAAGATTGCCCGGCGGCGGGGCGGCGTTAGGCTGGAGGAGTTATGGTTTCGACGCCGGTGCAAGAACTGATTCCCGTGCTGCAAATCGCCATTGGCCCGGTGATCCTGATTTCGGGCGTGGGCCTGCTGCTGCTGACGCTGACGAACCGCTACGGGCGGGCCATTGACCGTTCGCGCCAACTGCTGCGGGAGCTGCGCGCCGCCGCGGGCCCCGAGCGCCCGCGGCTCGAAGGGCAGGTGGCGATCCTGTACCGCCGGGCGCGGTTGCTGCGGTTGTCCATCACGCTGGCCGGGGTGAGCGTGCTGCTGGCGTCGGTCTTGATTATCGCGCTGTTCCTGGCGGCGCTGCGGCCGGCGGGGACGGCCTGGCTGATCAGCCTGCTGTTTATTGCCTGCATGGCGGCCCTGATCGGCTCGCTGGCCGCTTTTCTCCGGGAACTTCACCTCTCCCTGGGGGCGTTAAAGCTCGAGCTGACGGCGCCGCCGCCGCCGGACTGACCGCCGCCGGCTTTTCCCGTCCGGTTCCCGGCGCCAAAAATTCCGCTGGCTTTCCCCGCGCAATCGTTCTACATAGTGCGAACAGGCCCGAATGCCTATGAATGATCGAACCTTTATTGCGAATCAGATCGCCACCCTCCGGCGCGAGGTCGGCCGCGGGACCGCCATCAACGCGCTGAGCGGCGGGGTGGACAGCGCGGTGGTAACCGTGCTGGCGCACCGGGCCCTGGGCCGGCAGTTGAAGACCATCTTCGTGGATAACGCCCTCATGCGCGAGGGCGAACCGCAACTCGTGGTCAAAACCTTCCAGGACCTGGGCATCCCGGTCGAATTGGTGGATGCCCGCCGCCAGTTCCTGCGGGCCCTGAAAGGATTGACCGACCCGGAAGAAAAACGGCAGGCCATCACCGACACGTTCTACCGCGGCGTCTTCGGCAAAGCGGTCAAGCGCGCGCGGGCGACCTTCCTCCTGCACGGGACGATCCTGACGGACATCGAAGAAACCGTGGCGGGCATCAAGCGGCAGCATAATATCCTGGCGCAGCTCGGCATCAACCCGCAGCAGGCTTATGGCTACAAGGTGCTGGAACCCCTGGCCACGCTGCGCAAGGACGGCGTGCGCCGCGTGGCGGCGTTGCTGGGGCTGCCGGCGAGCGTCACCCGGCGCATCCCGTTCCCCGGGCCCGCGCTGGCCACCCGCATCGTGGGCGAAGTCACCCCGGCCCGGCTGGACATCGTCCGCCAGGCCACCGCCATCGTCGAGGCGGAACTCCGCCGCACCGGCGCGTTCCAGTACCTGGCCGTGCTGCTCAACGACCGCGCCACCGGCATCCGCCACGGCCGGCGCGAGTTTGGGCAGATCATCGTGGTGCGCTGCATTGACAGCACGGACGCGCGCCAGGCCACCGTGCGCGAATTGCCGTGGCCAACGCTGCGCCGCTTGAGCCGGCGCATCACGGCCATCCCCGGCGTCAACCGGTGCGTCTATGACCTGACGCCCAAACCCCCCGCCACGGTGGAATACCTCTGAGCGCCGCCACGCCGCGCCGCGCCGAAAACCTATTTATGCAACCGAAAATTCGCATCATGCCCTGCCTCGACATGCAAAACGGACGCGTGGTCAAGGGCGTGCATTTCGTGGACATCCAGGACGCCGGCGACCCGGCGGCCTGCGCGCGGGCCTATTGCGCGGCCGGCGCCGATGAACTGGCCATGCTGGACATCACCGCCACCGTCGAACACCGCGGCACCCTGCTGGAGGTGGTGAAACGCGTGGCGGCGGTGGCGACCGTCCCGTTCACCGTGGGCGGCGGCATCCGCGACGTCGCCTCGGCCCGCGCCGTCCTCGACGCCGGCGCCCATAAAGTGTCCACCAGCAGCGCCGCCTTCCGCAACCCCCCGGTCATCGCCGAGATGATCCGCGAGCTCGGCGCCGAAAAAGTCATCGTGGCGATTGACGTGGACCACAACCCGGCGCTGCCCTCGGGCTACGAAGTGTTCGTGGACGGCGGCCGCACCGCCACCGGCGCGGACGCGCTGGACTGGGCGCGGCGGGTCGCGGACTACGGCGCCCAATGCATCCTGCCGACCAGCAAGGCCGCCGACGGCGCCCGCACCGGCTTTGACCTGCCGCTGATCCGCGGCATCGCGGCCGCCACCCCGGCGGAAGTCGTCGCTTCCGGCGGCGCCGGAACGATGGAACACTTCCGGGAAGCGGCGGCGGCGGGGGCGACGGTGCTCCTGGCCGCTTCGGTGTTTCACTTCGGCCTCATTCGCATTCCGGAGCTCAAGCAATACCTGCGCGACCACGGCCTGAACGTGAGTCTTTAAGGCGCGGAACGCGCGCCGCCCCGGCTCTTTCCCGGTCCCCCGCGGCCGCGCCCGGGGCGGGACGGGGCGCGGTTGGCCGGCGCCGAAAAGCCCGCCTACCGGGCGGGAGGCGGGAGGAGCCTGCGCACGAGTCCGGCGGTGAGGAGGGTGATGACCACGCCAATGAGGGTGTACCAGGGCCAGAAGATTTCGGTGCCGATGGTCTTCATCCACCAGTCGCGGGTCAGGGCGAATTTGGGCAGCAGTTGAATGGCGGTCATGCAGCCGAGCGAGACCAGCATCCCGGCAATGATGGGCAGCGCGCGGCCTTTCCGCCAGAAGATGGCCAGGGCCAGCCCCCCCAGCAGGGCGCCGCTGGTGAGGCCGCGCAGGGCGAAAGCGGCGTTCAGCACAAACGGAACCTGCCGGCTCAGGTAGGCCACCAGAATAAGGGCGGCGGCCCAGACCACGGTGGAAATCTTGCTGAAACGGAGAAAGAAGGCCTCGCTGCGCCCGGGAAACACGTGCTTCACGAAGTCCATCGTCGAAACGGAGGCCAGCGAGGTGAGCGCGGAGCTGACCGAACACATGGCGGCGGACAGGATGGCCACGATCAGAAAGCCCTTCAGCAGGTGCGGCACTTCCGTCATCATGAAGATGGGAAAGATGAAATCATTGGCGGTGATGCCCGAGCCGGGGCTGGTCTCGGGCAGCGGAATCTGGAAGGGGCGGTCCTGGTAGAACACCCACAGCATGGCGCCCACCAGCAGGAAGATCAGAAACAGGGGGAAGATAACCACCGCGCTGAGGATGAGGGCCTTGCGGCCGTCGGCGACGTTCTTGCAGGCCAGGACGCGCTGCACGATGAGTTGCTCGGCGCCGTGGGAGGACATCACCATGACCGTGCCGCCGATGACGCCCATCCAGATGTTGAACGGCTTGTCGAGGAGGAACTGCGCGAAGGAAGCGCCGGGCGCGGGGGCGGCGTTCAGCCAATGCAGCTTGCCCGCCGCGGTCGCCTTCGCAAACAACCCGCCCAGCCCGCCCTCGACCAGGGTGGGAATGTAGCACAGGGCGAACACCCCGCCGAGGAGGAACAGCGCGAACTGGACGGCGTCGGTCCAGATGACGGCTTTGACGCCGCCCACGTAGGTATAGAGCAGCGAGAGAACCACAAACAGGAAGATGGCGCCGAAGATGGGGTCGCCCAGGCCGAGGCTGAGAACCTTGTCGCCGAGCATGAGCTTGACCGGGATGCTGGCCACATACACGCGCACCCCGGCCGCCAGCGTTTCGCTGATCAGAAAAAAACCGCCGGCGGTCTGGCGGGCGGAGTGGCCGAAGGTGTCGGCAAACAACTGGTAGGGGGAGTAAATCTCGCCTTTGAAATAGTGCGGCACCAGCACGATGGCCAGGATGATGCGGGCGATGACGTAGCCGATGATCATCTGGATGAAGGCGATGTTGCCGCCGTAGGCCATCGCCGGGACGCCGATAATCGTCAACGCGCTGGTTTCGGCGGCCACGATGGACATGCCAATGCCCCACCAGGGCACGTTCTTGCTGCCGAGAAAATAGTCGCGCGTGTTGTGCTGGTCTTTGCCAAACCACAATCCCAGCGCAATGATGCCGAGCAAATAGATGAGAATAATGACCCAGTCGCCGGTGTTGAAATAGCTGTTCATTGAATCAAGCCCCCTCATTAAGCGGGAGCGCCCGCATTTGGGCCAGATTAAATATCCGGGCCGGGCCGATCCCCCGCCCGGCTCCGCGGTCGAGGCCGGCCGGCGCGAGATTGCCGAAATCGCCCGCCTTGCCACCGCCTTGACGCAACGCCAGTGCCACCGTTGGAGATTGCCGCGGAAGAAGAGGACTCAAAGCGTTTACAAGGGGCCGGGCTATGCCGTGTCTTATCAGGCGCTCGCGCGCGGGAACCTCAAAGCCTTCGCCACGCGGCAAGACACCCCCTCCGAAACGCTGAACCACCGCCCACCCCGCAGCCGCAATCGCCCCGGCTCCTGATCCACGCAACCAAAGCCCCCGGGCAACTTCCCAAACCAACCCCGCCAATCATTCACCTTGCGCACATAGCCTGGAGATAAATCTCCAACCAAACTCACCCCAATCGGGTGAATACGCCGCCCGCGATGAGGTCAACGTAAGCAACCGTCTTTCGGCAACCTCCGCCCGGAAGTGGGAATGTCCCCGCCAGTCGTAACCCCATCTCGCCGAAAAACCAAGGCGCGCGACAACACCCGGCCGCCCGTTCCGGCTTTGCCGAACGTTCGCGTCCTCTCCCTCCTGCCTTGGAACGTCGTTTTACATCGTCCGCGACTCGTCTATCCCTCCCTTCCGGCTCAGGCCCGCGCCCAAACCCGCCCCACCCGCCCCAGCCAGCCTAACGCTCCCATTAGGCCGTGTACAACGGGTGTACAAAGGA
>Ga0209717_1000249_pt1 | contig 68529 bp, 40 predicted proteins | sample AD_UKC048_MetaG_FD_184418 | JGI IMG/M metagenome (GOLD analysis project Ga0209717, IMG submission 184418) | Active sludge microbial communities of municipal wastewater-treating anaerobic digesters from USA - AD_UKC048_MetaG (SPAdes) (version 2) | ecosystem: Engineered > Bioreactor > Anaerobic >...
CCATGTCGGACAACCTGACGCTGGCTACGGTGGAAATCGTCTACAAAGTGCCGCTGATCGAGCAGGATAAAACATCCGGCGGTCAGACACTTACGTCCGACCAGATCAAAAACCTGCCTACCAGGAGCGTCAATGCCATTGTGGCAACGACGGCAGGTACTACGTCTATCGACGGTGGTGCGATCAACATCAAAGGCGCCCGTTCTACCGGCACCAATTACTACATCGACGGTATCCGCGTATCCGGTTCGCCGCCACCTGTTCAGGACCTGGAGCAATTGCAGGTTATCACGGGCGGTCTGGGCGCCGAATACGGTGACGTAACCGGCGGTGTCATCTCCATGATCACCAAAGGCCCTGCCAGCGAATACCACGGCGGTCTGGAGGTGGAAAACTCCCACGGACTGGACCCGTACGGCTGGTTGCTGGCTACCGGCAACCTGAGTGGCCCGATCCTGAAACGCAAAATGGCTGACGGCGGCACCCGCACCTTGCTCGGTTTCCGTTTGTCGGGTCAGTACAACTATCAGAAAGACGACGACCCGCCTGCCTTGCCCGTTTACGTGGCAAAAGGCCCCGGTATCGATCTGGGCGTACTGTACGGCTCCGATGAAGCCGCCGCCAATGCGGAACGTGCCAAACTGAACGACCCCAATAACGTGCTGGGCCGTATTCAGGCACACCCGCTGACGCGCAAAGGTGATCTGATCATTCCTTCCGGTGAAAACCTGACGAACGATAGCATCGATATTTATAAATACAATCCGAACGAAAAACGCCAGGATATCGACCTGACCGGTAAACTGGATCTGCGCGTCAGTGAGGCCATCGACTTCAGCGTAACAGGTACTTTCAAGGACCAGCAAGACCAGTTCACACCATTCCCTTCGGGCGTTGCCGGTGGCTGGCGTTTGGTAAACTACCAGAACAACCCGACCAACTACGGTCGCCGGTACCGCGGTATCGCCCGTTTCCGTCACCGCCTCGGTGGCGCCAGCGACGATGACAACAGTTCGGATAACGCCAGCACGGTCAAAATTTCCAATGCCAGTTACCAACTACAGTTCGCCTTCGAACGCGGCACCAACAAGTTGTACGATCCGCGCCATGGCGACAATCTTTTTGACTACGGCTACGTCGGAAAATTCAATTTTGTAAACGTTCCGCGGGCGATCGTCGATAGCAATGAAGTAAAACACGGCGGTTATCTGACCGATTTCACCGGCTTTACACCAGGTACCCAGAATCCGGGTCTCCTGCCGTACAACGAATTCGCCGACCCGGAAGATTACTCCACGTACCAGGCATACAACGGCATTCAGCCGACCCTGTACAACACCATCTGGGGTAATCACTCCAATTCCAGCCTGGTTTACAATACATTCGGCAACAGCCAGGATGATATCATGACGATTACTGCCAACAGCAGCTTCGACCTGAAACTTGGTAAAACCGGTGTTCACAGCATCCAGTTCGGTTTGCTGAACGAGCAGCGCACTTCCCGTTCCTGGAACGTAGCGCCTATCGGACTGTGGCAGCAAGCCGTACAGTCGGCCAACAGCCACTTCAACGGCCTCGACTACAGTGTTGCCCCGATCGGTACATTCGTCGACCCACGTTTCCCCGATTTCACGCTGGATCAGTATCCATATATGGTAGTCGATCAGCCGGGCCGCCGTTTCTACCGCTCCCTGCGTGAGTCGCTCGGTGTTCCGCTGAATGAATACGTAAATGTGGAAGCACTCGATCCAAGCCAGTTGAGCCTCAGCATGTTCAGCCCGCGCGAATTGACCGACCGCGGCCTCGTGAGTTACTACGGTTATGACTACCTGGGTAATCCGACTGCCGACGGCATCACGTTCAACGACTTTTTCCGCCTGAAAGATGCCGACGGCGTTCGCAGCCTGCCGGTAGCGCCGCTCAATCCTTTGTACCAGGCAGCGTTCCTGAAAGACAAGTTTACGTTCAATAACATGATCTTCAGCCTCGGCCTGCGCGTGGAACGATTCGACCTGAATACCAAGGTGATGAAAGACCCGTACTCGCTGTACCAGATCATGAGCGCGAAAGATTACTTCGCAACTGTTCCTGGAGCGCCGGATGTGCGCCCGGGTACCATCGGCGACGACTTCAAAGTGTATACGGTGAGCGACCAGGACCAGTCTCCGGTGGCATACCGCAACGGCGATACCTGGTACTTCCCCGACGGCCGTCAGGCCAATGACGGGGTGGCGATTTACGGTAGCGGCGGTGTCGTAAACCCGCTGCTGGCCGATCCGGTCCGCGGTGGCGAGATCACCAGCGACGAATTCGATCCCAACACGTCGTTCGAAGACTACACGCCGCAGGTCAACTGGCTGCCGCGCCTGGGCTTCTCTTTCCCGATTTCGGAAGATGCCAACTTCTTTGCGCACTACGACGTACTAGTACAGCGCCCGACCAACTACCAGGTTACAGCGCTGGACTATTTCTACTTCTACACGCCGAACCGCACGCCGGAAAACAACGCCAACCTGAAACCTGAAAAGGTGGTTGACTACGAGGTTGGTTTCCAGCAGCGCCTGAACCAGAACTCCGCACTCAAGTTTTCGGCTTACTACCGCGAAATGCGTGATATGACACAATCGCGTACCATTCAGCAGGTGCCGAGTATCGGTCAGTACATCACTTACGGTAACATCGACTTTGGTACGGTAAAAGGTTTTACCGTTCAGTATGATCTTCGCCGCATTCAAAACGCTGAATTGCGCCTGGCTTACACCCTGCAATTTGCAGACGGTACGGGTTCGAACGCCAATTCGCAACGCGGCCTGACCCGCCTGGGTAACATCCGGAACCTGTTCCCGCTCGACTTTGACGAACGCCACAACATTTCCGGAATCCTGGATTACCGTTTCAGCGAAGGCCGTGCTTACAACGGTCCGCGTATCGGCAACAGCGATATTTTGTCGAATTTCGGTGCGAACCTGCAACTGACGGCTGTTTCCGGCCGCCCGTATACGGCAAATATTCGTGCCACACAATTCGGCGGCGACGGTATCCAGGGCGCTATCAACGGCAACCGCCTTCCATGGCGTTTTACCCTGGACCTGCGACTCGATAAATCGTTCAGCCTTTCCGGAAAAAACAAAAAGCCGCTTAACCTGAATATTTATTTCCGCGTAGCCAATCTGCTGAACCGTAAAAACGTCCAGAGTGTTTACCCTGTAACCGGTTCTCCGACCGATGACGGATACCTGGGTACAGCGGAAGGCGCCAACGTCATCAATAACATTACCACTCAGGGTAGAAGTACGCAGGCTTACCTGAACTCCTATTCGTGGCTGGTTCGCAACCCGGACAACTTTACACTACCGCGTCGTATGTATGTCGGTGCAGCCTTCGAATTTTAAGCAATCTTAAAAACAAGTTACGCCTCTTGCAGAGAGGGCGTACGTTTCAAATTTTAAAATTTTAACCATGCGTATTTACAAACTTTTATTAGTTGTTGTACTTGCGTTTGCTGTGGGGGGGACGGTCTTTGCCCGACACCCGGACAACTACCGCAAATCGGCGACAACCACCAAGGTGAAATACCGCGATGTGTGCGCTAACTCCACGAGTAGTATCGACCAGCAGATCAACAACGTGCGCGCCCGACTGCTGGGTGGCGGCGACTGCTGGTGGAACTTCAGCGACGGCCGGTATATCGTTCCGAAAGTTGACCTGAGCAGCGGCCAGCAGGAAGTTTCTTCCATGTATGCAGGCGCTGTCTGGATCGGCGGATACGATGATTTCGACAACCTGAAACTTGCCTGCCAGGACTACCGTAGTTCTACGGCAAATGACTTCTGGCCCGGCCCGCTCGACCCCATTCAGGGTAATACGGATGCCGTGACCTGCGAGAACTGGGACCGCCATTTCAGGGTTACAGGCGATGATATCCGCCTGCACCTCCGCAACCTGGCAGCAGGTAAGGACAGCCCGAGTGATATTCCACGCGGCCTGCGCGAATGGCCTGCGAAAGGAAACCCTTATTTCGTAGATGTGTGGGGTTTCGACCTTCCGTTTACCAATCAGGCCCTCGCAGGTTTTTACGACGCCGATGAAGACGGTCTGTATGATCCGCTCAAAGGTGACTACCCGTCTATCGATATCCGCGGATGTCCCAACGACCGTTACCCGGACGAAATGATATTCTGGATCTACAACGACGAGGGCGGTGGCCAGGAACACACACAAAGTAAAGGTAGAGCCATCCGGATGGAAGTCCAGGTCCAGGCTTTCGGTTATGCGACTAATGACGCCCTGAACGACATGACGTTCCAGCGTTACAAACTCATCAACCGCGCGACTGACCCGATCGACTCTACGTTCTTCGCTATGTGGGTCGACCCTGACCTGGGTTGCTCTATCGACGACTATATCGGTTGCGATACGGCCCTCAGCCTGATGTACGTGTACAATCAGGATCCGGTGGACGGCCAGCCCGGCAACAGCTGTGCAGGTGTGCCTACCTACAACGACAAGGTACCGATGATCGGTGTGGACTATTTCCGTGGTCCGCTCCGTCCAATCACTGCCGACTCTTCCGTAGAACTCGGTATGTCGTCCTTCATGTATTACAACCGTGGCGGCGCCGACGGTGGTAACTGGCCTGCCGCTATGGTCGACCCCGACCAGCCGCAGTCGTTCTATAACTACATCACCGGCTCCTGGTCCGATGGCACGCCATGTACCTACGGTGGAACCGGCTACAATCCGAACAACCCGACAGCTGGTAATATCGACTACGTATTTACGGAACAACCGAATTTGCCGGCTCCGGCCTGGTCGATGTGTACGGCTAACCTCTCTTTCGGCGACCGCCGTACATTGCAGGCATCCGGACCGTTCCGTCTGAACCCGGGCGCTGTGAACGAACTGATCATCGGTGTGCCGTGGGTAGCGGATATTACATATCCTTGCCCCGACATGGAACCTTTGTTCCGTGCCGACCGCCTGGCTCAGGGTCTGTTTGACAACTGCTTCGACCTGCTCGACGGGCCGGACGCTCCAACCGTTAACTGGATCGAACTGGACCGTGAGGTCATCGCTGTACTGACCAACGACTCTTTGTCGCTGAACTTCAAGGAAGATTACAGTGAAGTAGACTTCCTTGCTCCGGACAGCCTGCGTAATAGCCCTGATCCGGCTGAACGCGAAGCAACGAAGTATCGCTTTGAAGGATACAAAATTTACCAGCTGCTGAACCCGAATACCTCCAATGCCGACTTTGAAAATCCGGACCGCAGCCGTCTGGTGTATCAGGTGGACGTTAAAAACGGGGTGAAAAAAATCTACAACTGGGAAGAGGGAAATAACCCGAACAGCCCCGGTGAAAAGATTTACACGCCTACCGTACAGGTAGAAGGACTGGATGGAGGTGTGCGTCACACGTTCTCTATCAAGGAAGACAAGTTTGCTACAGGCAACGACAAGCGTCTGGTGAACCACAAGAAATACTACTTTGTGGCTGTTGCATATGCCTATAATAACTATGGCGTATTCGACCCGAACACCGGCGCCGGACAACCCAAACCATACCTGGTAGGTCGTAAGGCTTCTGATGGCCCGATTCAGGTGTTTACGGTTGTTCCGCGTCCGATTGTCGACCAGGTGCTGCAATCTTCCTACGGCGACGGCGTAGCCGTTTCTCGCCTGGAAGGTGTCGGTGCAGGTGGTAACTTCCTGGACCTGGACGACGAAACCCGTGCAAGACTGCTCACGCCCGGATTCGACAGTATCCTGGGTTACAAAGCGGGCCGCAGTCCGATCAATATCACCATCTTCAACCCGTTTGAAGTAAAAGAAGGTGATTTCGAACTGTCGCTGGTGGACGGTAATCTCAACGATGCAGTACTGGACGACACCGCACACTGGGAACTGCGCAGCATCCAGGACGGTACGCTGATCTCATCGGAAAAATCCATCGCACAGATCAACGAGCAGATCGTGCCGCAATACGGCTTCTCTGTCTCCATCGCGCAAACGCTGGATGCCGGAGATAATAACGATCCGACAAACGGTGGTATCGGCTCCGAGGTGGAATACAAAGACATCAATATTCCCTGGCTTACAGGTTACAAAGAGCAGGACCTGGCGCCTTTCCACTATGTGCTGACCAAGCCTCCGATGGAAAGAGACTATGAACTGGACATAAGCAGGGGATTGAGTATTCTCGGCAATGGCTGGTTTGTGCCTTACGTGCTGGCCGACTGGCGCCTGGGTGACCGCGCGCCGACTGCAAATGACCGCGTAATAACGCCGGCATGGACCGAAAAAGGTTATACGCTGAACGCCAGCGTACTGGGATCGGATGTCGACAGAAAACTCAAACTCAGCCAGTTGCCGAACGTCGATATCGTTCTGACCAGCGATACCAGTAAATGGAGCCGTTGTATGGTTGTCGAATCAGCATCCTATTACTATTCGGATGGTAACGACTTCCCGAAACTGGACGGACTCGAAACGGAAAGCCCCGCCAACCGCGACCGGCTGATGTTCGACGTGCGTTACGCACCTTCCGTAGGTAAAAGCGATTCCAACGGCGACGGCCTGCCCGATCCCGACGGTGCGGTGAACCCGCCCGGCGTGCCGAACAACCAGGCAGGAACACCTGTACGTGGCATGGGCTGGTTCCCGGGTTACGCAGTGGATGTGGAAACCGGACAACGCCTGAATGTCTTCTTTGGTGAAAACTCCGTGTACAACTCCGCTATCGACCCGAAATGGACCGGCCGCGATATGCTCTGGAACCCAACGGACCAGATTATCCGCGACGAGAACCAACTGGAAGATTACTATGATTTGATTCTCGGCGGTCAACACTGGGTGTATGTAACTTCTACGCGGTACGACGGCTGTGAAGCCATGCGTCGCCGCCTGACACCGGAGTTCAGTCCGAGCGTACAGGCAACAGGCGTCTTCAAAGTGCAGCGTATGAAGGATATCGCCTGGGCAGGTATGCTCCAGGTAGCGCCCGGTTTCAAAATGAAAACGCTGAGAGAAGGTTTGATCCCGAATGATGCCATCATCAAACTGCGGGTAGACAACCCGTATCAAACCTGGTACAGCGACGCCAACGGCAATCAAAAGACCGGTCATCCGAAATACCGTTTCTCTACCCGTACCCAGCAGCCTACCAGGCTGGATCAGGTGCAGGTCGGTAATGCGCTCGACTCGATCAAGGTAGTGCCCAACCCGTACTACGGCTTCTCGCAGTATGAAACTTCGCAGTATTCCAATGTCATCAAGATCACGAACCTGCCCGGTAAGTGTACGGTAACGATCTACTCGCTGGACGGTAAATTCATTCGCAAATACGAGCGCAATGAAGTGTACCAGCCATACCAGCAGATCACGCCCGATCTTGAATGGGATTTGAAAAACAGCAAAGGTATTCCTGTTGCCAGCGGTGTTTACCTGATCAATATACAAGCCCGGGAACTGAACACCGATGATGTCGGAAGTAGCGGAGGCACCCGAACGATCAAATGGTTCGGTATAGCCCGACAGTTTGATCCATCGGGCTTGTAGCGCTGATTGTTTTGTTTAGAGGTTTATGGGTTTAGAGGTTTATGAGTTTATGGTTTATAGGTTTATGGTTTATGAGTTTATGGTTTATAGGTTTATCGCCTTGTTCTATAAACTCATAAACTCATAAACTCATAAACTCATAAACTCATAAACTCATAAACTCATAAACTCATAAACTCATAAACCCATAAACCCATAAACCCTCCAAACCCACTATTCACTATCCCGGATCAATCCGGATTAATTCAATCCTTGAATTGACATGAATCATAAATATACTCTACTACTGTGTTTATGCCTGTTGTCTGCGGGGTTTGCGATGGCAGGCAACCCGGATCGGCAAGGGGAGGCGGGCGCCAACCAGTTGCTGATCAATCCCTGGGCACGCAGCGCGGGTTTGCACTCGCTGAATACCTCCAGCGTATCGGGTGCGGAAGCCATGTACCTGAATGTGGCGGGTCTTTCGCGTATCAAAAAAACGCAAATCCAGCTCAGCCACTCGCGTTATATCGCCGACATCAACCTGAATGCGCTTTCCTTCGGTCAGCATATCGGCAAAGGCGGCGGCGTATTCGGTATTTCCCTGATGTCGATGGATCTGGGCGAGTTCCTGTCTACCACGGAAGATATTCCGGGTGGTACGGGCGCTACTTTCAGCCCTTCGTATTTCAACATGGGCATTTCCTACTCGCATTTGTTCCTCAACAAAGTATCGGTGGGCGTAACGTTCAAGTTCGTCAATGAATCGATCAGCAACGTCGGCGCACGCGCCATGGCGATGGATGCCGGCGTACAATATGTAACGGGCGAAAATGACAACTTCAAGTTCGGTATTTCCCTGCGCAATGTGGGTTCGAAAATGCGTTTCCTTGGCGAAGGCCTTTCCAAACCGCGGCCCAGTCCGGGTCAGACTTTCGAATATCCGATCACCTATTACGACCGCTCTTCGGCATTCGAATTGCCGTCACAACTGAATATCGGTTTCTCGAACGACTGGCTGCTCGGCAAATCCAACCGCTTGTCTTTGATCGGAAACTTCACTTCCAACGCTTTCTCCCGCGACCAGGTGGGCGGCGGTCTGGAATTGACGGTTGGTCAGAACTTCGGTCTGCGCGTGGCATACAAAACGGAACTGAATACCGCAGTCGGCGGAACGGAAGCAACGCTCGATAACGGTCTCAGCGCCGGTTTCAGCGCGTCCCTTCCTTTCAAAAAAGGCTCTGACAGCCGCCTGACGCTGGATTACTCCTACCGGAGCACCTCCGTTTACAACGGTATCCACGGCATCGGTCTGCGCCTCGATTTGTAGAAAAGTAAAAGAAAAACTTTCTTTCTGCTGAAAGCTGCCATATCTTTGCAGCACAATTTTACAACAGGAACGTTTCTATCTGCCCGATAGGAACGTTCCTGTTTTTTAGCCCGTTCGCATGAACAAGAGGTTTATCCTGCCGTTGGAGCAGGATAAACCTCTTTTATCCTGACCAAAGGAAATTTTTTTAACTTCTTATCATTTTAATATGGCAAACTACACCTATCTGACACAAACTGGCTACGACAAGCTCAGGGCAGATCTGGATGAACTGAAAACCAACGGCCGGCAGGAAGCTGCCCGCGCGATCGCCGAAGCACGCTCGCAGGGCGATCTGTCGGAAAATGCCGAATACGACGCCGCAAAAGACGCACAGGGAATTCTGGAATTCAAAATCAACGAATTGGAAACCGTTCTTTCCAATGCCCGAATCATAGACGAATCGCTGCTCGATAATTCAAAAGTTGCGATCCTTTCCAATGTTACCATCAAAAACCTGAAAACGGGAAAGGAAATGACCTACAAACTGGTATCCGAAACGGAAGCCGACGCGAAACAAATGAAAATTTCCGTCACCTCTCCCATCGGCCAGGGCCTGCTCGGCAAAGTCATTGGCGAAGTCGCCAAAGTCACCACGCCCGCCGGCGCTATGGAATTTGAAGTCATCGATATCTCTATTGGATAAAGGTTATTAGTTATCAGTTATTGGTTATCAGGGTGGTAACTCAAAGTGGACAACTTTTCAAAAGTTGTCCACTTTTGTAATAACTCAAAGTGGACAACTTTTCAAAAGTTGTCCACTTTTGTAATAACTCAAAGTGGACAACTTTCAAAAAGTTGTCCACTTTTGTAATTACTAACCAATCGGTCATAAATTTGGCCCAAGAATTCTTTCAAGGTGATATGTGACACCTCCTTACAAATGCCCTGCCGGCCTTTCCATAAGTTTAGGTTGAAATGCCCCATTACCACCCTGATAACTAATAACTGATAACCAATAACTAAAAACATGCCCAGCATTTTCACCCGCATCGTCAACGGAGAAATTCCCTGCCATAAAATTGCCGAAACGGAGGATTACCTCGCGTTTCTCGACGTGCGCCCGCAGGCCAAAGGCCACACCCTGTGCATCACCAAACAGGAGATCGACTACATTTTCGACGTGGAAGACGCGCTGTACACCGGGCTCTGGCTGTTTGCCAAAAAGGTATCGCATGCCGTTAAAAAATCGGTACCCTGCAAGCGCGTGGCTGTGGTTGTCATCGGCGACGAAGTGCGCCACACGCACGTGCACCTTATTCCCTTCAACAGCCTCGAAGACGTACGTTTTCAGGGTAGTGCCAAAGTGAATATGTCGGCGGACGAACTGCGCGATTTGGCGGCGAGTATTACGGCGGCGATGGAAGACTGAGGTAAGGTTTTTTTGAAGCAATAAAATATGAGTCATCCCTAATTTTTTCGTTTCAAATAATAACAGATGCCGGTTTGTCTTCCTGTCGGGACCCGTCCGCTCTACGACGCGTTTTTGCGCATTTCCCCTCGTAGAGCGGACGGGTCCCGACAGGAAGACAAACCGGCATTCGTTATTATTCCAGGCGAATAAGGCCAATATTCAAAGTTTTAGGATCACTCACAAAATTCGGGATGTTTCATGTTTACTTTCCCATAATGGAATATTTAACCACAAGGTGCGCAAAGGGATTGCACAAAGTTCACAAAGACATAATTCAGAACGCTTTGTGAACTTTGTGCAATCCCTTTGCGCACCTTGTGGTTAAATACAAACCCCACAAAAAATCCCGCATTTCTCACAGAAAGGAGAAATGCGGGATCATTCATGTATCGTTAAATCCTGCTTAAAAGGATTTCATTTTACTTCACATACAACTCGAACACCACGCGGCGGTTCTGTTTGCGGCCTGCGGCGGTTTTGTTGTCACCCACCGGCTGCGTTTCACCGAATCCTGCGGAAGCCATACGTGTTTCGGCAATGCCTTTGAACACGAGGTAGGTATAGCAGGCTTGGGCGCGGCGTTGCGACAGGTCGAGGTTCATTTTATCGTCGCCCTGGCTGTCGGTGTGGCCATTGATGTTGAGGCTGTATTCCGGGTACTGGTTCATGACGGAAACCACTTCATCGAGTACCGGGAGGGAAGATTTGAGCAGGGTAGCCTTGCCCGATTCGAACTCTACGAGTTTGATGGCGCGTTCCAGTTTCGCTTTGTCTTCTTTTTTGATTTCCGGGCAACCTTTCAGTGCTGCAACACCGGCTTTGTCCGGGCAGCGGTCTTCGTTGTCATAGATGCCGTCGCCGTCGGTGTCGGGGCAACCTTTGTGCATCGGGCTGCCGGCTTTGGCCGGGCAGGCGTCGTCTTTATCGGCTACAGTGTCGCCGTCTTTGTCGGGGCACCCTTTGGCGCTGGTCACACCTTTTTCGGTGGGGCAGGCGTCATCTTTATCGAGGATACCGTCGCCGTCTTTGTCGAGGATCGGGCAGCCGTTGTTGCTGGCCGGACCTGCTTCGCGCGGGCATTTGTCGGTAGCGTCGGCGATGCCGTCATTGTCCGTATCCGGGCAGCCACGGAAAGCGGCGAGGCCTTTTTCGGTGGGGCAGGCGTCGTCTGCATCAGTGATGCCGTCGCCGTCCGCATCGGGGCAGCCGTTCAGGGCTACCAGGCCGGCTACGTCGGGGCATTTGTCGTCGCCATCGGCCACGGAGTCATTGTCGCGGTCGGGGCAGCCCATCAGGGTAGCGAGGCCGAACACGTCGGGGCATTTGTCATCCGCATCGGTCACGCCGTCTTTATCGCGGTCAGGCGGAGCCGGTTCACCAAAATTAACGGTGAAACCAATGCCGTGCTGCCATCCCGGACGATTCTCGATGGAGAAACGGTATTGCGATTGTACGTTGATATTGAAATCGGGCGCTACCTGGAAATTCAGGCCGATACCGGCCGGGATATTGAAATCGCCGGTTCTTTTGTCAAAATTGTAGGTCGTGCCGATACCCAGGTGCAGGGTTGGGTTGACGAAGTTGCCGTATTTGAACAGGTTTTCCTGCAACAGCAGATCCAGGTTGCCCAAAACTTCACCGCGGGTGCGCAGGCTGTTGCTGGCCGATCTGTTCAACAGGCCGATTTTGGCAGGGACTACCAGCCAGGTGTGTTTGTCCAGCCGGCGGTTGTAGGCGATTTCCACGCCGCGTGGAACCGAATAACTGAAAATTTCGCTCCAGTTGGCCCACTCGGGGTTGGGGTTTTCGTAATTGTACCAGAGGGTACGGAGTGTCACGCCGTTGAGCGGTTGCGCGAGCGCATCCTGTTGTAAGAACATCAACACAAGGGCTAAACAAAAAGCGGTAAATACTTGCTTCATACGTTTTGTTATTTTGTGAAATAGGTCAATTTATCGGAGCGGGAGAAGGATGTCGTGATTAAATGAACGGATTAAGGTCTTTTTATTTTCAGATAGCCCGCCAGATTCGTAACAAATAGCGTACGAACGCCATATGTTAAAATTAGACGAGGCAATGTTAGTGAGTTTCTTCCAACAAACATGCTGTAAACAGGGTTTTTTGACAATAAAACAACGGATCGCCGGCGCATGCCGGTAAGTTCATACGTGCCAAACCGAATTTGGTCACATCAATGGATATGTAAGGGGAGCAATTTTGTAATTCCCGGTTTTCTGGTGGTTTCAATAAAATGAAAATCCGGGTTATTTCCGTTTTTTCAATTGAATGGAAATAGCTTCTACGGTCTTTCCCGAATTGGTTTCACTGCCGCAGAACATACCATTTTCAGCATATGCAGGCACAGCCGCGCCTTTCAACCGCGCCGAATATACGACGTCGTATTTTTTTGATCCCGTTCCGGTCAGTTCTATGGCAAAACCGATAATGCGCTGGCGCGCCGTGGCGGTGGCAGCAAAGCCGCCTTGTGTGCGGTTTTGCACGATCCCAAGACCCGGCACATTGACGCGGTAGCGCAGGCGTACCGTTTTTGCGACAGATTCGAGTTGCAGGCTGAAGCCCAGCAATCTTTGTGCGGGCTCTACGTCGCCTGTAAACCCGCCGTCCGTTTGCAAGGGTTGTTCGCCTATTTTGGTAAAACGGGCAATACCGGTAATGGCGGGACCGGAAGCCGCGGTGGGTACAGCACTTTCCCGGGCGGCGGCAACCGCCAGTCCGGCATCGATGCGGCCGTATCCGTACCAGATGCTGTGCCCCTGCGCGTCGTATTCACCTTCTTTTTTATCAATTTTCTGGCAGGCATTGCGAAGGAGATTTTTGATCGCTACGGGCGTAAGAAGCGGATTCACTGCCAGCATCAGCGCCACGATGCCGGCCATGCCCGGGCAGGCGCCGGAAGTGCCGCCGAAACTGTTAGCATAGTCGCCGGTGTCGTATCCCGCTTTTTGCAGGCGGTCGGTGGTGCGCAGGCCTTCGCTGACCGGCGCCGCATGTTTGAACGGTTTCCAGCCGAAATCGCCGCTCGGAAAACTCACCCAAATACCGTTGCCGTAATCGCTGTATACGCTGCGGCGACTCGAGTCGTTGCAGGCTGCCACGGCAATGACGCCGGAATAACTGCTGTAGCCGTCGTATTTAATGTCTTCATTGCCGTTACCCGCCGCAAAAAGTACCACGCAGCCTTTGCCGTTGCGGCCTTTCCCGAGGGCGTACTCGAGGGCAAGGCGGGTGCTGTCGGGCAGGGCAGTCATACGTTTGTGCACTGGATCGGCAGGGTTCCACCATTCGCCGTCGGTAGGGCCCCAGGAGCAGGAAATGACGTCGGCGCCGTGGTCGGCTGCCCAGGAAAATGCCATGGCTTCGGCCATACTGCCCAGGCCGCTGCGCAGGCGGATCGGCATGAGTGTGGCCTCGGGCGCCGTGCCGCTGGCGCCGTCCTGCAAACCCGAAGCGCAGGCCATGCCCGCGCAGGCGGTGCCGTGGCTGTCGCCCGGATCCTTCGGACGCGCATCTTCGACGTTCATAGTGGCATCGAAAGGATGTACGATACGCCCCGAAAACTCCGGATGGTCCACGTCCACTCCGTCGTCGATAATGGCAATGGTGATGCCTTTCCCGCGGGTATGCTCCCAGGCCGCTTCAATATTGACGTGTGCGTCGACGGCTTTCCCGTTGATGGTGGTTTTTCCCAAATGCCACTGCAAGGGGTGGATGGTTTTGAAACGCCGTTCCTGCACCAGTTCGGGGTGGCAGAATTCGACGGGTTTTTCCTTCAGCAAGGCTTCGGCTATTTCAAATACCTTCAAACCGGTGCCTTCTCCGGCCTGCACGAAATAGGAATTGGCGGCGAAGGGAAGTTTGGATTTAATGGTCAGGTTATATTGTTCTATCAGCGCGAGACAGGTGGCTTCCGGTACTTCATCCTTGAATTTGATAAAAAAATTCTCGGTATACAGCATCACCTCGCCCGATTTGGCGTCCTGTAGTACCCGCCCGGCAAAACGAATATTCTCTTCTTCTTTCAGCGAAGCGCGCGCCATGTCGCGGCGACTCACGGTCGATTCCAGTCCGGCTTCCTCCGACATACGTCGCACCGTCACACCCGCTTCCGGGAAAGCGGCTACTTCCGGGGCGCCGACTACCAGTTCGCGGCTCCGGCTGCTCAGAGGCGTGCTTTCGAGTTCCTGATTGCCGCGGGTGCGGATGGCCACGAGGTCGGGACTCTCCACGAGTTGGATGGTTTTACCTTTTTTACCGCCGAATTTTACCTTATACATGGGTTATTGGTTATTCGTTATTGGTTATTCGTTATTCGTTATTGGTTATTAGTGTGGTAGCCCTTGGCCTGATTAATGAGATTGGCCAAGGGTTACCACACTAATAACCAATAACCAATAACTACACCGTCAGTTCGTCTCCCGGAATCACGGTCGATACAAACCGGTAATTGGCGTTCAGGGTATGGCGTACGTCCGATTTAACAGTGCCGAGGAAAATGAGGTGCTCGCCCCATTCTCGGCCTACGAGGCAACCGGCGCTCCAGTCGCCCACAGTGCTGGTTTTTACGGTGGTAGAGTGCTGGTTGATGCCGAAGTCGGAGCCGATAAAGATTTTGTCGCCGGTACGGAATCCGTTGGCATCTTTATCGCGGTGAATGCGAATGTGATCGGCCTGGCAAAGCGCCGCCTGTTTGCCTTTATGCAATCCGATTTTCCAGGATTTGTACTGCCCGAAAGCGATACGGGCAATACCCAGCGGATGCGGTCTGGAACGCACGGGAATACCGGGTTCTGTGGTGGCATCAAAATTATGGATCAGTTCGGGCTGGCCGCCCGGGCGTATCCGGATCACCAGCCTGCGGTCATTCCACTGGTTGGCGGAGTCGTGAAAATCTGTGCCGTCCGCGTTCATACCTTCCACATATACGATGTTATACATGTTCGGGCTGCGTGCGATCCAGTATTTTTTACTGTCCATATACCGCAGTACCCGTTTTGCAAGCAATACCGAAGCGCTGTCGCCGGGGAGCGGTAGCAAGGATAGCGGCACGTTGGTTTCCGGAGAAAACAGGGTGAGGGCTTGCAGCCACTCATGGCGGATCTGTCCGTCAAAAAAGTAGGGAATGCCTGCCAGGCGGGAAAATTCGAACACTGCCGTCATGGAGTTGGCGCCCAAAACGCCGTCGGCTTTGGCCGCAGGGCCGAATGCCTGGGCGACGTTTCCGCTAATAATTGGATCGAGCAGACCAAAATCGCACAAACGGGTCTGAATTTCCAGGGCGGCGGCCCTGTTTTCAGGCAAATTCAGGTTGCGGATGGTCGTATCGCCCCCGCGGGTAATGAGTTGTTGGAGTGTGGTCATCGGTTTTTGAGAATGATGAATGATGAACGATGAATGATGAATGATGAACAACGTGTTATCTGCGCTTCCTTTTTCATTCATCATTCATCATTCATCATTCATCATTCTTTTTTTGGTTTCGGTTTCTCTGCCTTTTTCGGCGCCGGCATACTTTCCAGAACGCTGTCGCTCGGCGGTACAGTGAGGGCGCTGCCCGTGCTGACGGAAGCCTGAGAAGAGGCCGGCGTGGTTTGGGTAATGGTCGTGGTCGTAATCGGCGGCGGTGCAGGCGCCGGACCGGAAGAGCGGATGCTGACCAGTTTGCGCAACATTTCGAACCAGAACGTAGCGCCCAGCGAAATGCCGAGTGCCGTTGTAAGCCAGCCGATGATTTTGTACAACCACCATTTGCCGTCCATATGCTGCCAGTCGACGGTATCCCAGCCGAGGCCGAGGGGCGATTCCAGCGCTGCGATGTTGTCGTTGACGAGCGCGCTTATTTTTTGTTTGGCTTCCGCGATGTCCGGGTTGTCGAGGTTGGGTGTAACGGGCGCGGGCTGCGTATTTACAAAAGTAGTAGCCTGGTCGGCAACCATGTTGCTGAGCGTGGAATTGATACTCAGGCTGTGGTAAATATTGATCACGTCGGCATTGAAAACAATGGCCAGCGAGAGCCCGATGCCTACCAGCCAGCGCTGGGAAGTGCGTTTGTAAGCACCCGAGGCGCGGTCCATCACTTCGTTGAACCACTCTTCCAGTTTCTTTTTGAAATCGGGCAGTTCGCCATTGGTCTGGCGGTAGAGAAATTGCGCAAGTTTTTTGGATGGCCCTTGGGGAAGCCCCGCGATGGCGGCCTGGAGGTCGTCGCGGTTGTCGATGTTCATCAAATCGAGCAAAATAGAACTGAAGGTACCCGAACTGATGTAGGAAGGAAGCGCGCGTTTTTTGCCGTTGATCTTAGTGCGTTCCCTGGAACCGGCGGCTAATTGCTGAAAAAACGGGTGCGTGAGGAAGTCGTCCGTTGCCTCGGAGCCGATCATTCCCTTGATGGCCTGAACGAGTTGCTGGCCGCGCAGGGATAAAAAACCGGCTACCAGTTCGAGAATGGAAGAGGCCAACAGGCTGAACAACAGCATCACGAACACGATGCCGATAATGGTGGAAAGGATTGCGATCATACAGGTTAAAAGAGCAGAATGTTTGTGGCCTTAAAAGTGCAGGTTTTTGGCGGATTTTTTCTGGGAATGACGGTTAAAATGGGATTATTTTTTTGTGATTCAAGCCTTCATCCCTTGAAACCATCTCCTCCGGAGATGAGAACAACTTACAAATAAAGACATTCCCTAAATATTGTGTTTCGATTCGGCTCCGCCTCCCGTAGGAATAATGGCAACGCGGACGACGCGGATTTTACGGATTTACGCGGATTTTTGTGGCCTTGCGGCCACTCGGTTTTTATTTATTTAACCACGGAGGCACAAAGGACGCAACGCGTAAACTACACAATCGACATCTCTGAATGAGTGAAAGTGTAATCTACGCGTTGTGTCCTTTGTGCCTCCGTGGTTTGTAATAAAATGGCCGCAAGGCCATAAAAATCCGCGTAAATCCGCCAAATCCGCGTCCTCCGCGCTGCCATTATTCCTACGAGGGGCGTAGCCGCACTGAACCGTCCAAGAGCAATGCGCCCCAAACACCAAACACCAGACACGAAACACTACAACCGCCACACGAGCCCGTTCTGCCAGTTATACGTTTCCAGCGGCGCTGCTTCCGGCAGGCCCTGGTCGACACTATACGCGAAATCGGTGCTGAAGCGCAGGTGTTTGCCGAGCGGGAGTTCCAGCGACCATTCGGACGAGAACCGGTAGTTTTTGAAATCGGCGAAAGCGGGCTGCCAGTACGTGGTGCCCTGCAAAACGATGCCGTTTTTGGGTTTGCGCAGCGTGACCGACACGTAATTGCTCCAGCGATGCCAGTGCCGGCTGCCATAGTTTTCGGTAAAATAATTCTGCTCGTACAGCCAGGCGGTACCGAGGTACAGGCGGCTGTTGGTATTGTAATTCAGGAAAAAACGCTGCCGTAGTCCTGTGCCGAACAAGGTGCGGTTTTTGATCAGCAGCAGCCGGTTGGTTTGCTGCTGGGTGTAAACTTCCAGCGATAACGGCTTGGTTAACTTGTAGTTATAGCGCAGGTGCGCAAATGCCGAATTGGAAAAATCGCGTCCGCCTGCATTGAGGAAATTGGCGTTGAGCAGCAGCAGCCATACGCTGCGCCGGTGCTTGTACTGCACCCGCGACTCGGCATGGAATACCATGGTTCGCTCCTTCACTTTCACCATGGCGAAACTGCCTTTCAGCGCACCGTACCAGCGCAGGGAGTCGTTGGTGCCGGTGATGCGCATTTCCTCGATGTTGACGATCTGGGCGTGCAGGGCGCACCAGGATATGCACAGCAGAAAAACTGTCGTGACTCGTATTTTGGATACAGCGTACATAGGGCAAAAATACGGCGCTTGAGGACGCGGATTTATATGGATTTTTGACCACTGATTTGAATGATGGAATGAAATACATGATTTACATCTGTTGGTAAAAAACAACTGATTCATTTTACAAATCATAATCATGTATTTCATTCCATCATTCAAATCAGCGGTCAAAAATCCGCGTAAATCCGCTTCATCCGCGTAATCCGCGTTTGCCATTATTCCTGCGAGGGGAGGGCTCTACGAATGCACTCCACCGAGTTTTTCAAACCGCGCCCGCGTCAGTTCCCACACATTCACCGGCTGTTCGAAATTCAGCCAGCCGGGAGTACCCGTGTAGGTTTCCACATGCCGGAAGCCGACTTTTTCGAGGGTTTTGTTCGGTGCGGGGTTCAGCGCATACGGCTCGCAGTAGAGCGTTTGCAGGTGCAGATTTTCAAAATAGTAGGGTAGGGTGAGGCGTACCAGCGCTGTGCCCATACCTTTTCTGCGCACGTCCTGTTGCCACAGGTGCAGGTGCATGTAAGCCCTTACGCCGTATTCGATCTTGCCTACGTTGGAATGGCCGATCGGTTCCCCATCGGCCAGCCAGATGATGGCATAGGATGGTTTGTCCTCGTATGACAGGGTCAGTTGGCGCGACAACATGTCGACCCATTGCTCGCGGGTGGGCATTTTTGCCAGGTCGACGCCCATCCCCTGCATAAAAGCGGGGGGCGAATCCAGCCAGTATCGGATAATAGGGTCGAGGTCGGAAGCCTGGAGTTCGCGAACGGAAAGGTGCGGATCGTTCATCGTGTTTGAATGGTTTAATACGGAAGATGTCTGTGGTGGAATGAACGATCAAAAGAACAAAATAAATTTCCGGTAGGCGGTACATTTTAATGTTGTGGAGTAGATTTATAGAAGTACTGTGCAACGGGTGCATTTCAAATTGTCGCGCTGGACTAGTCATCCGATGACTTTGAGTCATCGGATGACTAGTCCAGTGCGACAATTTGAAATGCACCCGTTGCAACGTCGAACTTTCGATTGCATTGGTAGCGGACACCTGGCCGGGGAGTTTTCCACCCGTTGCCCGCCCGCACTTTTGGCCTATTCTGGCAAAAGGTTTTATTCCATCTTTTCATCAGAAACAACCGCGTAAACGGTGTGTTTTCGAGTATCCCGCGACCCGTCGGATTGCGGTGGCTATGCTCTGATTTATCGAAAACAAAATTTAAACTATTCCTGTATGAAAATCCTGCCTCAACAGACAGTGATGCTGCTCGTCATTTGTATGGTTGTCAATGCAATCGGACTACTTGCACAAAAACAGAATAACCAGTGGCGTTTTGGCTACAATGGCGCCGTGAATTTTAACACATCTCCGCCTTCCGCCCCTTCGGGGTGCGCCATGCAAACACCGGAAGGAAGCGCATCGGTAGCGGACAGAGTTACCGGCGAACTGCTTTTTTACACGGATGGAATTACCGTGTGGAATGCCGGCAACCAGCCCATGCCCAATGGCGCCGGACTGCTGGGAGGTACCAGCACATTGTTGTCTTCTACGACGGCTGCGGTGATTATTCCCAAACCGCTTGCTCCCGATATTTACTATGTGGTAACCATAGACGAACAGTCGTCCGGAAACGGTATTCGGTACAGTGTGGTGGATATGTCGCTGAACGGAGGTTTGGGCGACGTCGTTGCGGGGCAAAAAAACCTGTTTTTGTTTAGCACAACCTCCGAAAAACTCCACGTGGTTCCGACGGCCGACGGCTGCGGTTTCTGGCTTCTCACCCACGATAACCCCGGAAATACCTTTGCGGCTTTTAAAATTACGCAAAACGGCTTCGACGCAATCCCCGTTTTAAGCAGCGCCGGCGGTACACAAGGTAATGGCGCGGGGCATATCAAGGTTAACAGGCAGTTGAACAAACTGGCCATGGGCAACCTCTTCGATGCAACCATCGAGTTGTTTGATTTCGACAATACTACCGGAGTCGTGTCCACCCCGCTTGTCTGGGATTTTTCTTTCCCCAATGCCCTGATTTACGGCGTCGAGTTTTCGCCCGACGGCTCGAAACTCTACGTTTCCAATATCGAAAAAATCATTCAATACGACATCAGCCAGCCGAATGCGGCGGCCATTGAAGCATCTGCCTTCGATGTTTCGCAAAATGCGGGCGTGTTTTATCAGCCTGCCACTTTGCAACTGGGGCCCGACAACAAAATTTACGTTGCCGCAGGTAGCGTCGATGTGATTCAATTCCCTGACCAGGCAGGGGCAGGCTGCGGATTTCAGCGCAATCCCATACCTGCACTAACCGGAACCGCCGGCTACGGCTTGCCGCAATGGATCAATTTCAGCGATTGTAACAACGGTATCACGGGCATTAAAATCGACGGCGATACCTGTAACACGTCCGACATCCGTTTTCAGGCAGAGGGTACGAGCAGTTCACCCTACTTTTTCTGGAATTTCGGCGATCCTGCCGGCGGGACCAACGATACCGTCACCATTACCGGCACAAGCCCGTCGCCATTTCCTACACATTCCTTTTCCGGTCCGGGCGTATACGAGGTGTGCGTATCCTTTCAGGAGCCGGGCGCAGCCGTTTCAACCGTTTGCAGAAGTATTTCCATCGGGCTATGCTGCCAAGGAGGCGTTATTGTCGCCGCCGACAGTTGCCTGACCAGAAATATCGGGTTTTCGGTGGTTACGGGCGGTACGGTCAACAGTATTATATGGAATTTCGGCGACCCCGCAAGTGGTATGACCAACACCGTAAGTGCGCTGGCGCCTCTGCATGTGTTCAGCGATACGGGAACCTATACCGTCCGGGCGATTGTGAATGCAGCATGCGGACTGGATACGATCTTTCAGACTCTTGTGGTGGTAAGTTGCGATTGCAAGGTTTATATCCCGAATGCTTTTACGCCCAATGGAGACGGCGCGAACGATACCTTCGGTCTCGTCGCATTTTGTGACCTGGAACAACTGGAAATGTCCGTCTACAGCCGCTGGGGCGAACTCGTGTATCAAACCGGCAATCCCTCCGGAAAATGGGACGGCAAATACAAGGGTAGCGACTGCTCAAGCGATGTGTACGTGTACGTGATTCATTACAAACGTCCGGCAGAGCCCGAAAAAACGGTGTACGGGGATGTGACGCTGTTGAGATGAGGTGGTAGCACGGCCGACTGAAGCGGGGAGGTATGAACCAGGATTAGAAGGATTTATAAGGATGAGCAGGATTCCCGTCGCGATGCCTGCTTAGCATGGGTGCAAATCCTGAACATATGGATATCGCGACGGGAATCCTTGTAATCCTTATAAATCCTCTGAATCCTGTTCAAAAATTTGACGCCCGGCACCGTGCTGTACTTGTGGTCGCGGTCAAAAGACCACGACCGGCGCTTGGGGGCGAACTAACTATGCGGGTGAAACACCGGGCGAGGCCAAAGGATTTATAAGGATTACAAGGATTCCCGTCGCGATGCCTGCTTAGCATGGGTGCAAATCCTGAAAATGTAGATATCGCGACGGGACTCCTTCTAATCTTTATAAATCATGTGAATCCTGTTCAAAAATTTAACGCCCGGCACCGTGCTGTACTTGTGGTCGCGGTCAAAAGACCACGCCCGCCGCCTGGGGCGAACTATCTATGCGGGTGAAACACTGGACGAGGCCAAAATGCATCTTAAGTGATTGGTTTTATCTGTCCAAAGTGACGGCACCTCCCCTTGTCATTCTGTCGGAACCCGTCCGCTCTACGGCGGGTTTGCACATTTTTACCCTCGTAGAGCGGACGGGTTCCGTCAGAATGACAAACCGGCATCTGTTCCGAAGCCGGCCGAAAAACCCGTAATATTCATCCGGCTCCGTGCTGTACTTGTGGTCGCGGTCAAAAGACCACGACCTGCGCCTGGAGGCGAACTATCTATGCGGTGAAACACCGGGCGAGACCAAAATGGGAAATGCGGACGCAACAAAGACGTAAAAAAACATTGCGCGTGGCGTTTTTCAACACCACGCGCACAGATACGTCAGAAACGCTCTCACCGTTCCTGAAAATGTCTGTAAAACAATCTCATGGTTTACGCTTTCGCTCTGTTCGAGCAGTATTCAAGGTGTTTGTTTTTCGCCCGGCGACTGATAAAACAGCGGCCCGAGCAGAATGAGCGCGAGAATCAGATAAGAAGTAGAGGTGAGCATGGGGATTTATTGAATGGTGAGCGTGCGGTATACATGACTTGCTCCGTTGTCCAGCAGCACGGAGTACGTACCGGGCGTCAGTTGAGAAAAATCGAATTGCAGGAAGTTGCGCTCCTTCACTAAAGTTTGGTTTTGGAGGATCATTAGCCGGCCGAGGGCATCGAAGACGGAGACGCTCAGGTCGCCCTCTTTTTCTGCGTAATAATCCAGGCTGACGAGGCCGGAATGCGTGGGATTGGGATAGATGCCTACCTCGTCCTTTGCACCGCTCCCCATCACCACGGAGCGGATGTCCGAGTACTCAAATTTCCCATCAAAATCCACTTGCTTGAGGCGATAGTAGTTCTCTCCGGGTTGGGGGCGCTCGTCTGTGTAAGCGTACGATTGCTCTTCCTGCGTGGTGCCGTGGCCGGGTACGAGGGCGAGGGTTTGCCAGGTGCGGCCGTCGCTGCTGCGCTCGATGTCGAAGCCCAGATTGTTACGTTCGGAGGCGGTGCGCCAAGTGAGCAGGGCATACCTTCCGGTTTCTGGAATAGTGGCACGGAAGTATGTCAACTCGACGGGCTGCGCCAGCGCACATGCCGCTTCCACTTGTGCTTCGTCGTTACATTCGAAGCCATTGCAACAAATATTTACGGAATTAGAGCCTCCGAGGTAATCGCAAACGGATTGAACCGAACAAGATAGAAGTTGAGGATTATCAATAATGTTTAGAAAACCTATACCAGAAATGGCATGGTCCAGCCCGATAAGAGATTGCAGGTTTTGATTTTCCACAATCGTCATCTCTCCCCCAACAAAGGAGAGGTTATCCAGCCCGGCGAGATTATATAGGGATTGATTAGCAACAATTTGCAACCCACCAACAGAGGTGAGGTTGTTCAGCCCATCGAGGGTAACCAGAAATTGATTTGTCACAATGACCAACCGTCCCGAGACATGAGTAAGTTCGGACAAGCCATTGAGGTTGTTGATGTCGAAACCACTGATAAATAAATCTCCTTCTACCGTGGTACAATTGAAGTTATCTACATCTGCCTGGTTATACACATTGGAGCATATCTGTGCAGCAGCGGGGCTACACCAGCAACACGCAGCAACAACAAGCCCGAGAAAAGCCCGGCGTTGGACTAAAGAAAAAGAAGTGTGGGTAAAATTTTGCATAATTAAAAGAGATATTAGTGACTGAAAACGCCACAAAAGTGATTTCAACACGGTTCACACGCGTGTCAAAATGGGTACACCAAAGTCTCTTTTAAGGAAATAATGGAATCAGCCTGCAACAATTTCAGGCCTGCGCTTCTGAGGGCGACTTCCCGAAGCGCTTTTTGTAGTTCAGGGAAAAGTGTTTCACCTGTTTCAGGCCGATGGCATAGGCCGCCGCTTTTACCGACGATACGGCGCGGGTTTCCAGCAGCAGGCGGGCTTTTTGGAAACGCGCTTCATCCACGTACTCCATCGGCGTAAGTCCGGTAAGGCGTTTCAACTGGCGGAATAGCGTGGATCTGCTCATGGTCATATCTCCGGCGAGCAGGTCGGCAGTCAAATCGTAGTAGGGAATGCGGCGCTCCACCACCTGTTCGAATTGTTCGAGCCAGGCCAGGTCGTCGGCGCTGAATTGTACCGTCGCATTGCTTTTTTCTGCGTGGCGGGCCTCTTTTTGCGGGCTGCGCCGACCGGCATTTTGTAATAAATTGCTCACCCGGGCCAGGAGTTCTTCCTCCTCGAAGGGCTTCAGCAGGTAATCGTCCACCCCGATGCGCAGGGCGCGTAATTTGTCGTGCAGGTCGGCACGGGCTGTCAGCATGACAACCGGAATATGTCGCCAGCGGTCGTCGCCTTTCAGCCGTTCCAGCAATTGGAAGCCGTCCATTTTCGGCATCATCACGTCGGACAGGATGAGATCGGGCGGGTTTTCGGTGCGCTCCAGCAGGGAAAGTGCGGAGAAACCGTTTTCGGCGGTAATGACTTGGTAAGAGGCGGACAGGACCAGGCGGATATAATCGCGCAGACTTTCATGGTCTTCCACCACCAGTATACGTGGAGCGCCGGGTGGCGACACGGGGGCTTCCAGGCGTGCGGGCGCAGCGAATTTTTTATTTTCAAAAGATACATTCGACGCTTCTTTTCCCCGGTCGAACACTTCCTTTTTTGGAAATTCGAAGTAAAAATCGCTCCCGGCGCCCGGGCGGCTTTCCGCCCAAATCCTCCCGTTCAGCACCTGCGTCAATTCCCGGCACAGGGCCAGGCCGATACCCGAACCGCCTTCGACAGGGGCGCCGGGTTGGGAAGTCTGGAAAAAGCGGTCGAATACGCGGGGCAAGTCATCCGGATGGATACCGCGACCTGTGTCAGCCACAAGGACCCGGATGTGGCCACCTGTTTCGCTCACGCGAATGGATATTTGCCCGCCGGCATGCGCCGGTGTGAATTTTAAAGCATTGGACAACAGGTTGTTCAGAATCTTTTCCACCTTGTCCGTGTCGATCGATACTGTACATGCGACGGGCAAATCATATTCAAACTTGAAATCGATGCTCAACCTTTTGGCATGACTCTGAAAGGAATCGCAAAGCCGGTGCAGAAAGGGGTAAAGCGCCACAGGCGTTTCGTGCACATGCAGGACGCCGGATTCGAGTTTGCTCAAATCGAGCAATTCGGTGATCAGGTTCAACAGGTGTTGTCCCTGCTGACGGGCTACGGTAGCCAGTCCGCGTTCCTGCTGTTCGAGTCGCGGGTTTTTCAGGATAGTTCCGATCGGGCCCAGCATCAGCGTCAGGGGCGTGCGCAATTCGTGGGTAATATTGGCAAAGAACCGGCTTTTGGCCTCGTCGAGTCGTTTCAGTTCTTCTGTCTGGTGGCGTATGGTGGCTGTTTGCCTGGTCACCTCCCTTTCCAGCCGTTCCTGTTCCAGCCGGTGTTCCCGGGTGCGCCAACGTATCCAGTTCCAGATGCCCAGGGCAATTGTCAGAAGACAAACGGCGATGAACCACCACCGTAAATACACCGGCGGCAATACGTGGATGGAAAAAGCCAGTTCGTTTTTGGCCCAGGCACTGTTGGACGCCTGGGCCCGTACGCGCAACAAATGCCTGCCATACGACAAGCCGGACAAGCGCAATACCGGTTCGTTCAACACCTCCCAATCGGAAGTCACGCCTTCCAGATACCAGTAGTAGGTCACCTTTTCCGGAGCGACGTAGTCCAGCAGGGCAAACTCCAGTTGCAGGTAACGGTCGCCGGGATGCATGGTGACTGATTCCGAAGCCAGCAGTTCCGGCAAACGATTTTCCAGCCGCCCCGTTTCGCTGTCATTTATCTGAAAAACAATCGGTACCAACACCGGCGGCTGCTCTTGTTCTTTCGAGCCATCGTAAAAATCGTCGGGTTGAAAGGCTGTCACGCCATTCAGACCGCCGAAATACAAGGTTCCGTCGGGCCCCTGGCAATGCGAAAGCCGGTTGAACTCGTTGTGGCTAATCCCGTCTTCCTTTACCCAGGTACGCCGGACGTGTAGAGAGGCTTTGTCTAATTGTGCAATACCGAAATCGGTCGGCAACCACAAATGCTGGTGCCGATCCTCGTAAACGGCATACACCACGCTGTTGAGCAATCCGTTTTTGCGGGAAATCACTTGTGTTTGCTGACCTGCCTGCGCCGACCGGTGCCACCGGATAAGTCCACCGCCGGCAGTGCCCAGCCAGAAAATCCCTTCGGCATCCTCATAAAAATGAAAAATACTTTCATAGGGTAAATGATGTTCTCCTTGTCCGCCCGGCCAATAGCGATCCATGATGGCGCCGTCTTCTTTCAGGCGGTAAAGCCCCAGAGAAGTGCAGGCCCAGATTTGTCCGGACCGGTCGCGTTGTAAACTGTTGACACAGGCACGATCAAATTCCGGGAAAGCAGCATCGGGCTGATACACAAATGTTCCATCTGTGGGGTTCAAAACAACAAGTCCGGTCCCGAGGCCGAGCAGCAAGCGTTGCGGACTTACCTCTAAAATCGACCAGATAAATCCGGTTTCCCTGTTTTTTACCTGGAATGTCGGTCCGACGGGCACACCCCCGGGCGTGATTTTTTGTAAGGATACCCATCTGACGTTCGATGCGTTTGCCTGAAGCGTCCATTCTGTCCAGAAGTTGCCATCGGCACTTTTGGTGATGCTCAAAGCCGATTCTGCGCCCGGTAAACGCCGGGCTGCTCCGGATGTGACATCTACGATAAACCTTCCGAAGGAACTGTTATCGCTGTTGATGAACAATTGTCCGTTTATCTCCGCCAGGCCCCGGCAGGTCGTGCCACGGTCGCCGGGAGCATGGTCGTCGTACAGCAAGCGGCGAAAGTAATTTTCCCGCAATTCCACCATCACCAGTCCGAATGTGGTGGCAAACCACAGGTTTCCACTGCGATCGACGAAAAAATCTTTAAACTGCCAGGGATCCAGATCGGGAAATTCCTGCGTGAGGTCCAACAGCAACTCGCCATCGGCATGGTGGATAAAAGGAAATTGCACGATCAGGCTTCCCTGTTCCAGCACCGTATATTGGAAAGAAGCCATTTTCGGGAACCGGGGCGGCAAAATCGTTCGCCTGCCTTGCCCGTCGATTTCCCACAATTCCAGTACTCCCGGTGTTTGGCCCTTATCAAGGATGAAAAAACCATCGGGATCGAGGGACGACCCTTTTAACAAACCGAAATCATGGTTCAAAGGGATCGGATACTGCCGGATAAATTTCCCGTTCAGATCAATTTCCGCTAACCGGCGTTGCGCGGAGGGCGCATCCTCATAGATGCACCACAAGGTCTGCCGGCTCGTGGTGTGCACAAGTCTGGAATACGATGCATTTTCAAGCCGCACCGCGTGCCAGCCATGTTGCGGATGATATGTCGTAAACGAATTGGCATGTTCCAGCCAGATCACCAGTGTGCCGTCGGGCAGGGTTTGCGGGGACTGACGCCATTTTTCATTTGAAAATGGAACCGTTTGATTCCTGAAGAAAACCTCGAACGGCGTTATTTTACCTGTAATCGGATCAATAATGTCGACCCATTGATTTCCACTGGAATGGCTCACCCAGATATTGCCGTCGGCATCCTCTGCCAGCAAATCGACTACGTCTTCATGCAGTCCGTCTTCCATGTGGTTGAACACCCGGAAATTCCGCCCGTCGAAACGCGCTACGCCGCCGCTCGTGGCGGTCCAGATAAATCCCTGCCGATCCTGCAATACTGCACGTGCCTCCCGGTGCGGCAATCCATCGGCCATACCGTAGCGGTGGGCATAGGCCTGGTAGTGTTGCGTATGGGCAACATATGGCAACAAAAAACAGATCAGCAGTATGCTCAGACGGAGCGGCATGTGCACGGTATCATGCGGCTTTCGGATGGTTCGGATGCATGATTCATCCGGTATGTTAGGTAATGAGGATTAAAGAAGTTATCTGTTATCAGTTATCAGGGCTGATAATCAGGCATTTGTGTATATAATAACTAAAACTGATTGTAAAACGCTTAAAGGTAATTTAAATGGTTGTGATTCATCCTTTTGACTTGTCCCGTTTTGTATCCTGTCGAACCGGATCAACGCTGCCGCAGGCTCAAATAAAGGGTCATTTAGGTCGCGGAACGAAGTGTTTGGCTCCCATCACGAAGTATTTGATTCGCGGAATGAAGTGTTACGTTCTTCGAATCAAAATTTTGACGACACGACCCAAAATTTTGAATGGCGCCATCAAATGTTTGACTACCCGGGTTGAAATTTTGCCTCCTGGAATGAAACGCCGGTCAAAAATATAGGAACACTTCGTTCGGGGAATCAAACGCTTCGTTCGGAGAGCCAAATGTTTCCTCTGGAAGGTGAAAAGTTTGAGGCGCGCGGTCAAACGTTTGACGCTCTCCCTTAAACATTTGACGCTCTCCCTCAAACGACGGGGTCAAATGCTGAAATTTTCATTGTTTTAATAGTGCCGGACTATATTTTGATCCAATAAACAGTAAAAGCCAGTTATTTCGAGTTTTTCCGGATGCTCGTACGCCGTTTATTTGATTTCGTCGGTATTACCGGCAAGCCGGCTGGTGTGGCCCTATACATTTGTGCCATTCCAATCACCTTTTAAATTTCCAGCCAACAATGCCTTTTTACGATATTGTGCAACAGCACATAAATTCCAAACAACTGAATCTGCTCGATCAATCAATCGATGCTATGGAAAAAACATTAGAAAACCAAAAGCGCAATCTTTCTCCCGAAGAGCGGCAACGCTACGGACGGGTGAACGAGGTCAACAAACTTTTTGTCAACAAAGTGTACGATTACTTCAGAAGCCAACCGGCTATGTCCAGTCCTGATGTAGACTGGACGGAATTTGCAGCCGATTACGAAGACCGAATGCTGTTGGAAACCCGGATCACCCGCCTCCGGTCGCTGCTGGAGATCATGGAAAACAGCAAGATTCTGCACGATTACGACAACTTTCAGAATGCGCTGATGGACTATTCCTTTACGCAATACAAAAAAGACAGCGAAGCAGGCGGCTACGTTACCAAGTACAATGAATTGAGGCAGTTTTTCCCACGTACCGCAACGGGCGCCAATACAAAGGCTTCGGCAGAATAAAGAAAAAGTTTAAAGTTGGATTCTATATGGTCCCGGGATTTTCCTTTTGGAAAGTTTCCGGGATTTTTTTGGCTCCGCCGGATGGGGACGTGCAACAGCGGGTACGTGTTCCTTGCCGGTGTTCTTATTCCGGCTTAAAAACCAGCCGCGACACCGACGTTTTTCCATCCGAAACGCGTAAGAAAAACTGATGTACAGCAGGCAAATCTCCGAACTCGAAATACTGCTGTCTTGCGCTTTTTTCTTGTTGCAGGGTTTGTAAAACCTGGCCGTCGAGGCCCACAAATTCAAACGTGAGCGTTCCTGAAAAATCGTTTTCCAGTAAAACGCGGAGCGCCTGTTGTTTGGGAACCGGATTGGGCGCAACGCTGAAAATCGTATTTCCGGAAAAATCCCCTGTTGAAACGTTGTAGCAGGGGTTGTCAAAAATCCATTGCTTCACGATGCTCGTGTCTGTCATGTCTTTTATGGTCAGGATAACCTGCGGTACCGCATTCGCGCTACCCGGCGGCAGCCTGAAACTGTTAGCCACCCCGTATCTTCCCTGATTGGGAGGCAAAGGGGCGTCGGATTGCACAGCACCTGCATTGGAAGTAATAAAAAAGCCGGGAGATACCTGCGGAACATTGTTCAACTGCGGATGGAAATAGAACTTCACCACGTCGTCCGAACCGTCATCTATGGTCGAATTGGCATCGCACCCGTATCCTTCTGTGAACAAAGAAATCGTCGCAGGGCTCTCAAACGAGCAACTCGGGATGGCGTTTGCGTATATGTTTGTAAAAATGGACGGGTTCTGGAGGTCGTGAATTTCTTTCAAACGATCGATGCCATCGCCTGCCGAGCCGGGATGCCACCGAAATAACGCCCATTGATTGTAAAAGGCGGTATCGAGCGGAATAGATTGAAACGGGTTGGTCAGAAAAAACTGTCCATCGGGCTGTGCCGGATTATTGATACGCATTTTCAAAACGCGGACGTCATCGGTATCGTTGGCGGGTGTGCCGTTGTCGTCACAGGTCACGTTCTGATGTAATATCAACATGGCGGGCTGCTGAGCAGGCGATTCGTTGCCGAGCCACATCAAATAGTTGGGAAGGGTTTGGCTCAAATTGCGTTTGCCCCACACAATATCCAACTTGCCGTCGCCATCCACGTCATGGGGCGCTACGGCGAAAAAATTGCCATAGTTGAACGGCTGTGTTTCGTTGTAAATAATGGACATTGAAGAAAAGGTAGCGTTACCCAAACCCTTGATGAACCGCAGTTTACCCCAGTAATTATCCGAAATCACGATATCCGGCAGGCCATCGGCTGTTGCGTCGAACACGGTGAAATAGTTGGTTGCCCACGAAGCATTGGTCGACCAGGCTGCCAGCACCAGTTCGCCCGAAAAACCGGCGCTGCCCAGGTTGCGGTACCATGCTATTTTCTGATCGCCCCACATTTTGGTGATGTACACATAATCCACCCGCCCGTCGGCATCCAGGTCGGTAAGCATACTCTGGTTAACGTTGCCTGGTGAAGGCGTGCCGACCGGGAAAAGTCCGCCCGGCGCAGCGAATAAGCCGTTGCCGAGGTTTTTGTACACCCGCGGATTACCATTGAAAAAATACAAAACCATATCCGGCAAGCCGTTTTCGTCGACATCGAGGGCAAATGCAGCGGAGCATAGTTGAATATCGGTTTCGAGCAGATGTGCCTCGAAATTGCCCGTTCCGTCGTTCTCGAACCAGTAAAAACGTGCATTCACCGATACGGCATCCGTGCCATTGCAGGCAAAGAGGTCGATATCGCCGTCGTTGTCAAGATCGCCGCCGCCCACCTGCTTGCAGGAAGTGACCAGACCGGGCAGTGCTGTACGCGCGCCCCAAAGGTTGTTGCCAAGGTATGGCTGCCAGTAAATCGAGTCGTTGGCGCCGGGCAAAGCGCGGTCCTTCAGGCCATCGCCGTTGAGGTCGGCATTAAAACCCTGGATGCCTCCGCCCGGGTACCAGCGCTTTTCGTCGTAATTGCCATTGCCGAGGTTGACCAGCAGCGTGCCGGATGCCACCAGATCGTTGGTCCCGTTCAAGTCGTAATCGACCGAAATAATACTTTTCGGAATACCCAGCCCGGTTTGTAAAAACAATTCCTGAGAAAACGTTCCGCCGGAAAGGTGGCTGAACCACACCATTTGGTAACTGTTGGAGGTAGCCGTACAATAATCATTGCTGCCGTCGCCATTGAGGTCTCCAATGGCGAGTAAACCGTAATCCGGAAACCAGGCCTCTGTCGGTGTGGTGGTTGAAGTGGCAAATAAACCGGTGCCGCTATTGAATTTGAAATAACTGCCCGAATGGCCGGTCGTGAGTTCGCCCACCATCAAATCCGCGTCGCCGTCCGCGTCGAGGTCGCCGAGTGCGAAGCCCCTGCCGGTTCTGAATTTGGTGGAAATGGTTTGCAGGAGTGTTGCCTGCCCTGTATGGTCAAATTCCTGCCACTCGATGATCTGACCGTAGTTGAAAATCAGTTCGATGTTTCCGTCGTTGTCTATATCGGTCGTCTCCAGGTTCTCCGGCACAACAGCAAGCAGTTGAATGGCCTGGAAAACGCCGTTCCCCATATTTCGGTACCAGAAACAGCCGTCGGTTTGACGGGTAATGAAATCCGTTATTCCGTCGCTATCAAAATCCAATGATTTGAAAATCAATGGGTTATTGGCGTTTGTCAAAGTCTGGATAATACCAAAAGTGCCGCCGCCCAGGTTCCTCTGCCAAAAAATAGCGCTGGAGTCTACCGAAAGCGGGTCGGGCAGAAGATCGCCATCCACATCGATCATCAGGGCGGTGTTGTGTTCAAAAACCTGTTGTTGGGGCTCGTACTGACCGGTGCCCAGGTTTTTTCTCCAGTGTTTTCCGGCTACCAGGTCCGGCAGACCGTCGTTATCGAGGTCTGAAAACTGCGCGCCAAAAAAACCGACAGGTACGGTCGCCAGATCAGCATCGATGAGCGGCTCGGGCGCGTGAAAACTGCTGAAACCGTCGCTGCGAAAGAGCGTTACGCCCGTAGCCGAAGTGGCGACAATGTCGAGGATGTCGTTGCCGTCCATGTCCAGCAAGGCAAATTTTTTGACGTTGCCGATGCTGTTTGGCAGGTCGCTGGTGGTGATAATTTGAGGTACTGTGCCGAATTGGGCGTTGGTTTTGCCACAAAAAATCAGGCAGGCACAAAAGAGTTGGTAAAAAACGGTTTTGTTCATAGAGGAAATCCTGCTTTAGCCGTCAGAGGAATAAGAACGGACAAAAGTAGTCAGAAATCAAATTCCCGAACGCGTTGGCAAATCACCTGCTCAATCCCCCATGAAAAACAACTCCGTCAACACCCCGCCAAACATATCCTCATTCTCCAGCCGGAGCCAGCCTACCAGCCCGAAATCGGTGCGTACCAGAAATAACAAGTCCGCTTCGTAGTCTTTGTTTGACGATTCGGCCAGCAGCACTTCCACTTCGTAGCCTTTGGGCAACTGCGCCACGGTCTCCGGGCCTGTTTTATTCTTGTACAGGGTAACGTCTTTCTGGATCGGCCCTTTTATGCCCACATAGTAATAGGGCTGTTTTATTTCGAGCAGTGTGTCTTTCTGGATCTGGAATTTGCGCCTGCGGTTGAACATGTTGTTGGCGTGCCCTGCGGTATAGACCAGTCCGGAGGCATTGATATACATTTCAACACAGGAAACATGTCCTACCAGTTTTTGATCTTTTCCATAGATAGAGAACTCGGGATCGTCGCTCATGCCGGTATCGAAAAGGATCGTCAGGCTGTCTTTGATGCCGGGCGCCTTGTATTTGGCCACGATCATGCCGGACACCACGGCTTCGCTGTCGCAATAGAACGGGTCTTTGGGATCGAGTGTCTGGCAGGAGATGTTGAGCACTTTCACACCTTTTTCATATCCGAAAACGGCATGGAAGGAAGTATCGACCAGCACTTTGGTCATTTGCGGGAAATAGGACTTGTCTTGTCCGGAAGCGGCGCCCGCAAGTGCCAGGCAAAGAAGGATTGTCGGGAAAACGGTTTTCATCGTGTGTAGTAGTGGAATGGATAGTGGGGCCACGGTAGTGCGGCCGGCGGGGGCAAAAGTAGGACAAAGGGATTTGATTACAGACTACAGTATTTTTTATAAACCATCGAGGCCACAAAGGGTGCAAGGATGAACCAGGATTGGAAGGATTTGGAAGGATTAGAAGGATTCCCGTCGTGACGCCCGGATAGTATGGGTGCAAATCCTGAAAATTTAGATATCACGACGGGTATCCTTCTAATCGTTTTAAATCCTGTGAATCCTGTTCAAAATGGCCGTTCATCATTGTCCTTACCGGGCTGCCCCTGGCCGCTGTTGCGCGTCACCGCCAACAGCAACTCCGTGGGGATTCCAGTGTGGAAAGAAGGGCGTTCGGGAGGTATGAACCAGGATTGGAAGGATTTGTAAGGATTAGAAGGATTCCCGTCGGGACGCCCGGATAGCATGGGTGCCAATCCTGAAAATTGAAGATATCACAACGGGCATCCTTCTAATCCTTATAAATCCTGTGGATCCTGTTCAAAATGGCCGTTCATCATTGTCCTTACCGAGCCGCCCCGGCCGCTGTTGCGCGTCCCCGCCAACAGCAACTCCGTGGGGATTCCAGTGTGGAAAGAAGGGCGTTCGGGAGGTATGAACCAGGATTGGAAGGATTTGTAAGGATCAGAAGGATTCCCGTCGGGACGCCCGGATAGCATGGGTGCAAATCCTGAAAATTGTAGATATCACGACGGGCATCCTTCTAATCCTTGTAATCCTTCCAATCCTTGTAATCCTTCCAATCCTGTTCAAAATGGCCGTTCATCATTATCCTTACCGGGCTGCCCCTGGCCGCTGTTGCGCGTCCCCGCCAACAGCAACTCCGTGGGGATTCCAGTGTGGAAAGAAGGGCGTTCGGGAGGTATGAACCAGGATTGGAAGGATTTGTAAGGATTAGAAGGATTCCCGTCGGGACGCCCGAATAGCATGGGTGCCAATCCTGAAAATTGAAGATATCACGACGGGCATCCTTCTAATCCTTATAAATCCTGTGGATCCTGTTCAAAATTTGATGTCAGTCACAGTACTGTACCTGAAGGCTTGTTTGCGGGCACATGAATGTCCCCGCTCCCGACGGCCTGAAAGGCCGTGCTACCAAAGAAAACGGCGCGTACAGAACCTTTACAGTTCCATACGCGCCGTTATTATCTACTAAAGCCTCCGTTTCAACCCTGATAACTGATATCAGATAACTGATAACGAATAACCTTATCTCAGCATCGTTTTCACCTCATTGATCACATAAGACTCAATAATGTCGCCGACTTTGATGTCGTTGAAATTCTTGATCGTAATACCGCATTCCATACCGGATTTGACCTCTTTCGCATCTTCCTTGAAGCGTTTGAGCGAAGCGATCTCGGCATTCTGGTTGGCGTTGCCGGGGTACACCACGATACCGTCGCGAACGATGCGGATGAAGTGGTTGCGGCTGATTTTGCCTTCCTGTACGTAGCAACCGGCCACGGTACCGACTTTCGAAATTTTGTACACCTCGCGCACTTCCACCTGGCCCATGATCTCCTCTTCTTTCGTCGGTTCGAGCATGCCCTCCATAGCGGCTTTGATCTCTTCGATGGCCTCGTAAATGATCGAGTACATCTTGATTTCCACACCTTCTTTCTCCGCCAGTTTGCGGGCGGTGAGCGAAGGACGCACCTGGAAGCCGATGATAATGGCGTCGGAAGCGGAAGCCAGCATAACGTCGCTGTCGACAATCTGGCCGACGGCTTTGTGGATGACGTTGACCTGGATTTTCTCCATCGACAGTTTGATGAGCGAATCGGTAAGGGCCTCGATAGAACCATCCACGTCACCTTTGACGATGAGGTTGAGTTCCTTGAAGTTGCCCAGTGCCAGACGGCGACCAATCTCTTCGAGGCTGATCCGTTTGCTGGCGCGGTTCGACTGTTCGCGGATGATCTGTGCACGTTTGGTAGCGATCTCTTTGGCTTCGCTGTCGGAGCGGGCCACTTTGATCTTTTCACCTGCCTGCGGAGCGCCCGGCAGACCGAGTACCAGAACCGGCGTGGCCGGACCTGCTTCCTTGATCTTTTTGCCGCGTTCATTGAACATGGCTTTCACCTTGCCGGAGAATTCGCCTGCAATGATCGGGTCGCCGTCGTGCAAAGTGCCGTTTTCAACCAGCATTTTTGTCACATAACCGCGGCCTTTATCGAGCGATGCTTCCAGAACCGTACCGATGGCACGGCGGGCAGGGTTGGCTTTGAGTTCGAGCAGTTCGGCTTCGAGCAGTACTTTTTCGAGCAGTTTGTCGACATTCTCCCCTTTTTTGGCTGAAATGTCCTGGCTCTGGTATTTACCGCCCCACGATTCTACCAGAAGATTCATCTGGGCGAGTTCGTTTTTGATCCGTTCGGGGTCGGCGCCCGGTTTATCTATTTTATTGATCGCGAACACGAGCGGCACGCCGGCGGCCTGGGCGTGGCTGATAGCCTCCCGGGTTTGCGGCATGATGCTGTCGTCGGCGGCGATCACGATAATGGCGATGTCCGTTACCTTGGCACCCCGTGCACGCATGGCCGTAAAGGCTTCGTGACCAGGTGTGTCGAGGAACGTGATTTCCTGTCCGTCGGCCATCTTCACTTCGTAAGCGCCGATGTGCTGCGTGATACCGCCCGCTTCGCCTTCGGCTACGTTGGCGCTGCGGATAAAGTCGAGCAGCGAGGTTTTACCGTGGTCGACGTGGCCCATAACGGTCACGATCGGCTGGCGCGCTACGAGATCCTTCGGATCGTCGAGTTCTTCCTCTTCTACTTCCACCTGTTCTTCGGCGCTGATGAACTGCACTTCGTAGTGGAATTCACTGGCTACAACTTCGATCAGTTCGGCGTCGAGGCGCTGGTTGATCGATACGAAAATGCCGAGGCTCATACAAGCCTTGATGACGTCGGCGGGTTTGATATTCATCAGCGAAGCCAGATCGGATACGGAGATGAACTCCGTTACCTGCAGTACTTTTTCGCCTTCGCTGCGTTCCTGTTCCAGAAGTTCGGCGCGTTCGCGGCGTTCGTCACGTTTGTCACGGCGAATTTTCTGGCGTTTCCGGCTGGCACTGGCGCCCATACGGGCCATTGTCTGCCTGATTTGATCTTCGATCTGTTTTTGCGAAACCTCTTTCGGCTGGTCGTCGCGACGAGCGGTTGGTGGCGACGAAAGAGGGCCACGGCGTTCACCGCCGCCGCCTGCTCCTGCTGTGCCGCCCGACATGGATGCCTGGAGCGACGCGGCCGTAACGGGCGTTTGTACCTTTTTACGTTTGCGTTTATGACGATTCGGATCGTTGCTGCCTGCGTCGGATGTGCCGCCGGTCGCATTGGCAGGCCGGTTCTGGCCTCCCTGCTGCGGGTTGCGGTTTCCACTGCCGGGTGCTCCGCCGCGGTTTCCACCTGGCTGGTTGCGATTGCCGCCTTGCTGGTTGCGGTTGCGGTCACCGGGAGTCGGCTCGGGTTTCGGTTTGTCCAGACTGATACGACCCAGAATTTTGAGGCCGCGCAATTGCGGGGCATCTGCACGGTAAGGTTCCGTGGATTCCTGTATCGTTTCGGGAGTTGTGCCTGCGGGTTTTTCAACCGGCGCCGGCGTTTGTACGGGCGCTGCCGGTTCTTTGGCCGGCGGAGTAGCAACGGGGGCTTCTGCGGCGGGTTTTCTTTCCGGCGCGGGCGCAACACTCGGCTTTTCCACTACCGGAGCAGGTGGTGCTGCCGGTTCTGCGGGTGGCGGAGGGGGCGGAGGAGCAGGTTTCTTTTCTTCCTGTTTAGGCGCCTGCGGTCGGTTTTGAGCGTCGAGATCGATCCTGCCGACCACGCGCAGACCGCCATGGCGTTCGCGCTGTACGACTTCCGGCTCTTCTTTTTGAACGGCGGGTTTTACTTCGCGCGGTTCTTCCACTTTGGGCAAAACGACCTTAGGCCCTTCTTCGCGCGGCGGCAAAAAAGAGGTACGCGGCGCTGTGTTCGGCGCTGCGGTCGGAGTGGGAGGAGTGCTGGCAGGTGGTGGAATGGGGTCCTTTTTCAGTACGGGGCGGGCCAGTTTATCCGCCTCCTGTTTGATAGCAAGGTCTTTTTGGAACTCCTTCTGGAGTACGGTGAGCATTTCGTCGCTGATATCGGCGGTGGGTTTTTCCTCCACGAGGGGAAATCCCTTGCTATGCAGCGTCTCGACGATGGTGTGCAGACCGACGTTGAACTCTTTTGCTACCTTTATTAATTTTTGCGCCATGCAGTGGTTTGCCTGCTTTATGAGAAGTTGATTTTGGATGCGTTTGCGGGGAAACGCTCAAATTGCCGCGTGATTTATCGTTTAGAAGGCCTTGTCTGTTTAAATGTTGAAATTGCGCTGCAAAGGTATAATAAAAAAAGCGGTTACAGCGTGGATTTTGATATTAGTTATTCGTTATTGGTTATTAGTGTGGGAATGCCTGGCCTGAAATATTAACAAAGCCAAGGGCTGCCACACTAATAACCTATAACCGATAACCAATAACATTTTACTTTTCCTCCTCGAACTCGTCCGCCAGAATCCGCAACACTTCCCGGACGGTTTCTTCCTCCAGGTCGGTACGGCGTACCAGTTCTTCGGCGCTCAGTTCGAGTACCTGACGGGCCGTATCGCAGCCGATATTTTTAAAGGCTTCGATGACCCATGGCTCCATGACGTCGCTGAATTCTTCCAGATCCACGTCGTCGATTTCGTATTCCGCCTGATTGCGGTACACATCGATTTCGTATCCGGTCAGTTTGGTAGCCAGTTTGATATTGCTGCCCGCTTTACCGATAGCCAGGCTCACCTGGTCGGCGTCGAGGTACACGGCAGCGCGTTTGCGCTCGTGGTCGAGTTCGATGGTGGTGATCTTGGCAGGAGTGAGGCTGCGCTGGATAAAGAGCGAAGTGTTGTTGGTGTAGTTGATGATGTCGATGTTCTCGTTGCGCAGTTCGCGGACGATGCCGTGGATACGGCTGCCTTTCATGCCGACGCAGGCGCCGACGGGGTCGACACGTTCGTCGTGGCTTTCTACGGCTACTTTTGCACGTTCGCCGGGAAGGCGGACGATATTTTTGATTTCAATGACACCATCTTCAATTTCGGGTACTTCGGCTTCCAGCAGTTTGTGCAGGAAACTCGAATCAGTACGGCTTAACATAATAAACGGCACATTGTTGCGCATCTCCACTTTCCGGATGATACCTTTCACGACGTCGCCCTTGCGGTAGTAGTCGCCTTTGATCATTTCCGTACGCGGCAGCACTACCTCATTGCTGGTAGCGTCGTCGAGTATGAGCACCTCTTTTTTCATGATCTGGCTTACTTCGCCGGTGATCACGTTTCCGACCAGTTCGGAGTATTTGCGGAAAATCTCGTCTTTTTCGAGTTCCATGATCCGCGAAACGAGCGTCTGGCGGGCGGCCATGATAGCGCGGCGGCCGAAGTCGTCGATGGAAAGTTGCTCGTAGCACTCGTCGCCTTCGTTCACGCTCTCGTCGATGTACTGGGCTTCGGTGACGCTCACCTGGGCGAGTTCGTTGGTTACCTCGCCGTCGGGTACAACTTCCCGTACGCGCCAGATCTCGAGGTCACCGCTGTTGGTATTGACGATGACGTCGAAGTTGTCGTCGGTGCCGTATTTTTTCTTGATCAGGGTGCGAAAAACGTCTTCCAATACGCGCACCATGGTAGGGCGGTCTATGTTTTTACCGGTTTTAAAGTCGGCGAATACATCTACTAAATTGACCATTATACTTAATTAATTGGTTGAGAATGAATGATATGCGACCATTTAAAACGCGAGTTTCACAATGGCTTTTTCTATTTGTTCGAATGGAATGACTGTTTCCACTTCGACTGTTTTTTTCTTTTTTCCGTCGCGTTCGACCACCATGTTGCTGAGCACGATGTGGTTGTCGGCTACGGCTTTGAGGAGGCCGACCATGCGGTTTTTGTCGGTCTGGGTGACTTCCAGTTGGCGGCCGACGTTTTTGCCGTACTGCCGGTGAAATTTCAGGGGACGGGAAATGCCGGGGCTGCTCACTTCGAGGGTGTATTTTTCACCCAGCCAGTTGTTGGTGTCGATATAACTTTCGAGGTAGCGGCTGAGTTTCTTGCATTTTTCGAAGGTCATGCCCGAATCGCTATCGGCAAAAACGCTGAGTTTCTGACCGGCAGTCAACTCGATTTCTACCGTAAAACAATCGGCATACGCCTCGTCGGTGAGGTATTTTTCCTCCAGAATTAGAGCAATGCGTTCGGTTATTTCCATGCTGTAAATAATTGGTTTCTGGTTTTGGGGGCTTCGTTTTTGCAGGATTTAACCCGTAGCGGCTTCAGTTTCGGGCAAATAAAAGAGGGAACCAATGGTTCCCTCCCGGATACGAATCCCTGATTTCGTGGTGCAAAGGTAAACGCTATTCGTTGAAATACAAACAATTATTTTTTGGTTGAGGAGAAACAGAGTGAGAGAAGTGAGAGAGTGAGAGGGTGAGAGAGTGAGAGCCGACTTCGATTCCACCGCTTCGCTTCAGACATTGAGATTAAATACCGAAGGCGAAGCGGTGGAATCGAAGTCGGCTCTCACTCTCTCACCCTCTCACTCTCTCACTTCTTCTATTACTCGATCCTCAAATTCCCGTATCAGCACCCGCAGGGCGCCGGCCGACAGGAAAATTTCCATCAGGGTAATGATCAGCGAAGTCATCATCAGCAAAAGGCTGAGTCCGAACAGGATCTTTGCCCATATCTGCAAGTCTTCGTACACCAGAAACATCGTAATGACGCAGAACAAAATGCTGGCTACGCCGAATACCTGCATCCAGCGGATGAGCCAGAGCCGGCGGCGCAGGCTATGTATCTGCTTGAGCAGCATGTGCTGCTTTTTGACATCGAAATCGGAAACGAGTTTGCGAATCAGGTTGGCGATGGCCAGAAATTTATTGGTGTAGGCCAGTAATAAGAGGGAAAGAGCCGGGAAAAGAAGCGCCGGCGTTTGAATGGTCAGATCCATCTGACAGGGATTTCAGTGATTGGTGATTCGTTATTTTGGGTGATATAACAAAAAAAAGCCCTGCTGGTTGCGGGGGAGATGAGCCTGGAAATGGGATGGCTTAGGAAGATGGAAACGCGGATCGGGCGGATGATGCGGATTAAAATGGATTTTGGTGGCCTTATGCGAGTGGTATCGTAGTGGTGGCATGGAAATCGGGAAAAGTGCTTCATTGCTTTCCAACGGAAAACAATGAAGCACTTTTCCCGATTTCCATGCCACCACTAAGTACTCAGTACTCAGAAACTGTGCGTGTAGTCGTTCACCGTCACCGTCACCGTTCCGTCGGCATTAAACGTCAGCGAAGCATTGAGCGTTTGTTGTTCGCCGCTGCCGCTGGTAGCGATCACTTTGGCCGTACCGTTGCCGCCGGTAGTCTTGTAAGTGGTTTTGCTGATCGTCAGGTTGACCAGTGTGAGTTCGGTGGTGCAGTTCAGCGTCGGGTTGGCGCCGCGCAGCGATCCGGTGACGTCGCCGGTCAGGTCATACGAGCCGTTGACGATGTAGGCGGTTTCCTGCGGGCTGAGGCCGGTGAATACCAGTTCGCCGGTGGTGGCGTCGGCGCCCGACCAGTGCGGGGTGCCGAAGGAACCGTTGCCCTGGATGCTTACCGCAGTGCTTTGCGGCACATTCGCGGCGGAGCAGGTAACCAGCCAGTCCATATTAAAGGTGTAGTTGTAGGACGCGGAAGGCAGGGTTTTGCTTTTTTGCAGGGTTGTGTCGCCGGGTACGTTGCAACTGTTGAGGTACGTGTCGACGATCTGTGCCATATCGATAGTGGGCATGGTAAACCCGGCTGTTTTGGCGGAAACGGAGTTCTCCACGATCTCCGCGGCTTCCGTGGCGCTCAGCAGGGCAATGATTTCTTCTCCGGATTTTTTGCAGGCTGCGAAACTACCGAGTACGGCAAAAAAGAGGATGGGGGAAATTTTTTGAATGATTTTCATAATACAGGTTGAGTTGTTAAGGTGTTGAGAGTGTTGAGTTTGTTGAGCACGTTGAGTGGGAAGAAGTGTCTTCGTTCAACTGACAGGACAAATGTGGGGGCGTGGTGTGCGGCCACACAAACGAACTCAACACGCTGCGCCAATCCTTCAACCACCGGCGGGATTGCTTACCGTTGGTTGAAGGAAATGAACCGCTGGTTGAATGCTCCGCCATCAGTATCTCCGGCGGACGATATATTTGTGGAGAAGCGGGATTAGAGCATGAAAATCTCGACATGCTTTAAACCTAACCAGTTTTTCACCCTCCAACAGGACACATCATGTTCGACCCGACGCAATTCTCGACCGCCCACTGGCTGCTTTCACCCATCGCTATTTTCGGCCGATACGCCGTATTCAGCGGCCTGGCCTATCTTGTATTCTATCTTTGGAAACGGCGGGACTGGCTTTTCCGTAAAATCCAGCAAAAATTCCCGCAACCTGCTGATTACCAACGGGAAATATTTTATTCGGCGCTCACGTCCGTTATTTTTGGTTTCATTTCCTGGCTATGCCTGGGCACCTCTTTCCGGCAGTACACCTTGTTTTATTCGGATGTGGAACAATATGGTATCGCTTGGCTCATCATTAGCATTCCGCTAACCCTGCTGGTGCACGACACTTATTTTTACTGGATTCACCGCTGGATGCACCGTCCCGAATGGTACCGCCGCGTACACCTGACGCACCATAAATCGGTGAACCCTTCGCCCTGGGCAGCCTACGCTTTTCACCCCATCGAAGCCGTGCTCGAAGCGGGCATCATTCCGGTTTTGCTGATTATTATGCCGCTGCACCCCGTTTCTTTTTTTGCTTTCATTACCTTGATGCTGCTTTTCAATGTGTACGGGCATTTGGGCTACGAATTGTTCAGCCGAAAAACCTACGAACATCCCATCGGACGCTGGCTCAATTCTTCGGTGCACCACAACCTGCACCACGAAAAATTCACCGGCAACTACGGTCTGTATTTCACCATCTGGGACAGGCTCTGCGGCACGCTCCGGGAAGACAGCCTTGATAAAGTCGACCAGGTACACGGGCAAATTAGAAGTGAGAGGGTGAGGGGTGAGACGGTGAGAGGCGTAGATTCCACCGCTTCGCCCTTTTCATAAAATGCCCTGAAAGGGCGCAAGCAACAGCCCCCGGCAACGCCGGGGGTGAAATGTTCGAAATATTCATACCCATCACCAAAATCAATTCATTCATAATACCTCCATGCAACACAAAATACTTCTTGCACTCATCCTGATTGCCGGCTTTCAGCAAACGAAAGCGCAGAGCATCAACTGGGCGACCGATGTGGCCCCCATTTTATACGAACACTGCGTCGGGTGCCACCGCGACGGCGGCATCGGGCACTTTTCGCTCATCGGCTATGGAAATGCCTTTTCCAAACGCTATTCTATTCAGGATAAAACGGGCAGCCGTCAAATGCCGCCCTGGAAACCCGATCCTGCTTACCGCCATTTTACCCATGAAAACCGCCTCACCAATGCCGAAATCCAGCGCATCAGCGACTGGGTGGATGCCGGCGCCCCGTCGGGTGATCTCGGACAGGCGCCGCCCGACCCGGAGTTCTCCCAGGGATCTGCCGTCGGGGAGCCCGACCACATCCTGAGCACACCATTTTATACCGTAACGGCTACGGAAGACGAGTACCGCTGCTTTGTTATCCCGAACGGCCTGACACAGGCAGCCTACCTCCGCGGACTGGAAGCCATTCCCGGCAACCACATGATGGTGCACCACATTCTTATTTATGAAGACACCACCGGCCAGGCGCAGGTGCTCGACAACCAGACGCCCGAAGCGGGATATGTGAATTTCGGCGGCCCCGGCGTCAACGGCGCCCGACTGGTGGGCGCCTGGGTGCCCGGCGCACAAACGGTGCTGTTGCCGCCGTTTATGGGGGTCAAACTGACGCCCGGCGCCGACCTGATCGTTCAAATGCACTACCCGGCGGGTGTAACCGGCATGAGCGACGTAACAGCGCTTAATTTCTTTTTTACCCCGACCAACCAGAATATCCGCGCGGTGAACCTGGCGCCGTTGCTCAACCACTCGCCTTTTTCGTTGCAAAACTGGCCGCTCTCCATCCCGGCCAACACCACCAAAAACTACCATGCTACCTTCAATGTGCCGGTAACGGGTTCGCTCATCAGCGTGGCCCCGCACATGCACCTGATCGGGCGCAGCATCACGTCGTTCGCAGTCACCCCGCAGGGCGACACCATTCCGTTTGTCCGCATCAACGACTGGGACTTTCACTGGCAGGGCAGTTACACTTTTCAGCAGGTGACACGTGTGCCCGCAGGCAGTAAACTGCACGCATACGCCACCTACGACAACACCACCGACAACCCTTTTCAGCCCAGCGACCCGCCACAAAACGTGGTGCAGGGCGAAGCCACTACCGACGAAATGATGCTGGTGTACTTTGCCTACATGGCCTATCAGCCGGGCGATGAAAATATTGTGCTCGATAGTACGCTGCTGTCTACTGCGGTTCCGGAAGTTGATGAAAATCAAATGGTTAGGGAAGTGTCTGTCTTCCCGAACCCTGTGGAGGACCGGCTGAATATTCAATTTGACCTCACTGAAAAAACCAAGGCAAACTTCCGTATTATCGATGCTTCCGGCAAAATCGTACATTCGATAAACGACTCCGAAATTCTGTCGCCCGGCACACACCGGAAGCAAATCGATGTAGGTTTGCTGCCTTCGGGTGCATATTACCTGGAAATTCAGGGTGCGCGGGGAGGCGCGTTTATTAAGAAGTGAGAAGGTAAGAGAGTAAGAGAGTGAGAGTAGTGAGAGGGTGAGAGAGGTGAGAGCCGACTTCGATTCCACCGCTTCGCTTCAGGCATTGAGATTAAATACCAAAGGCGGAGCGGTGGAATCGAAGGCGGAGCGGTGGAATCGGAGCGGTGGAATCGAAGTCGGCTCTCACCCTCTCACCCTCTCACCCTCTCACTCTCTTACCTTCTCACTTCTCTCACTTTCTCTCGTATGCTCACAACACTCTTTTCCGGCCGCGGCCGCCTCATCGTTCACTTCACCGGCTGGTTACTGGTAGCGCTGGTGACCTACTACCTGATTCTGGGCTTGCGCCCGCCGGGAGAAGCGCTGGCGCGTACGGCGATGAACATCATATTCCCGGCGTTTCTGTTTTATGTAAATGCGCGGATCGTGGTCAACCGGCTTTTCGAGCGGCATCGGTACTGGCAGTGGGGATTCTGGAGCATCGTGCTCTGGCTGGGTACGGCAATTGCGCGGGTATGGGCGGAATTGCAGATTTTTGGAGAGAGCCTGTTCAACAGCCGCAGCATCATGCCTGGTGACGAGGGCAACCGGATGTTTTTCGTAACGGCGCTGATCTATTTTATTCTCATGATTTTCAGCGCTTTATACCAGTTGCTGGAAAATCGCCGCGAGATCGAGATCCGCCATACGCAGGCCCAGTTGAACTACCTGAAGGCGCAGATCAACCCGCATTTTTTGTTTAATACCCTGAACAATATCTACTCGTCGGCGGTATTGCAACACCCGCGCACAGCCGACATGGTGCTGCGGCTCAGCGACCTGCTCCGCTACGTCACCTACGACGGGCAGGCGCGGCGTATTCCTGTTGAAAAAGAAATTGCCCAGATCAGGGCGTATATCGAACTGTTTCAACTGAAATCGGAACATCCGCTCCCGATCCGGTTCGATGTGGAAGGTGAAATCGGCGGCTTGGAAATAGAACCGCTCCTGCTGTTGCCGCTGGTGGAAAATGCGCTGAAACACGGCGACCTGGAATATGACCCGGCCGGTTTTTTACAAATATTACTTCAACAAACGCCAAAACGCCTCTTGTTCCGCGTCGTAAATTCTTTTCACCCGGACCATCGACAAAAAGATGAAACGGGTGGTGTCGGACTGGACAACATCCGGCAGCGACTGGAACTGAACTACCCCGGCAAATACCGGCTGGAAGCGTGGCAGGAAGGAGCGCAGTTTGTGTCGGAACTGGAACTTTTTTAAATTCAATACATGATGCCTATCCGGTGCCTGCTGGTCGACGACGAACATTTTGCCCTGTCGCTGCTCGAAAAATTCATTGCCGACACGCCCGGCCTGGAACTCGTTGCGGCCTGCAAAAGTCCGATCCGTGCTGTAGAAGTACTGCAAAGCGAACCTGTCGATTTGTTGTTTCTGGACATTCAAATGCCGGTTTTGAGCGGCACGAACCTGTTGCGGACCATCTCCCGCAAACCGGTCACTATTTTCACCACCGCCTACCCGCAGCATGCCGTGGAGGCCTTCGATCTGAATGCCGTGGATTATTTGCTGAAGCCTTTTTCTTTCGAACGTTTTACCCAGGCAGTCGACAAGGCCCTGACCCTGCTCCGCCAGCAGCAAAACGGGTTAACAGGCAAGCCCGAAGGATTCCTGACCGTTAAAGCCGACCGCAAATGGGTGAAAATCGCATTTGCCGACATCCGCTACATCGAAGGCTGGAAAGAGTACGTCAAAATTTTTACCGGAACCGAAAAAGTAATCACACTGGAAAGTCTGAACAACCTCGAAAACCTTTTGCCTGACACACATTTTTTGCGGGTGCACAAATCGTTTATCGTGGCCAAAGACCGGGTTCAAAAACTGGACGGCGAGGTATTGATTCTGGAAAACGGTACCCGGATTCCGGTAGCCCGGGCGCGGAAAAAGGAGGTGCTGACAGATTTATTTTGACTCTGATTTTTGACTCTGATTTTAAGGTGATTTATATGATGCACATGATTATGACGGCTCGGGAATGGAGCATTACCGGTATTTACCAGGCAGTAAAATCATGTGCATCATATAAATCACCTTAAAATCATAGTCGGAAATCACAGTCGGAAATCAATATTAATCCGCATCATCCGCATAATCCGTGTTGCCCCATCCATCCCGCAAGGGATGTAACATCCTACTTCATCTTCTCTATAAAACGCTCTTTGTCAGCACATTGAATCCCATATTGCTCTTCATAAAACAGCAATTCCTCCTGAAAAACTTCTCCGAACGTCATTCCCTCATAGTATTCGATCTGCGTCACTTTTTCATTTTTCAGCGGGCCGGCTTTCTGCACCGCTTCCTCGAATTTTCCACCCAGTAAAAGACCGTTCACCTCGTAGATTTTAAGAAAATCGAGCGGCTGGAATTTCATGCCGGCACGGGCGGCAGCCACCACCTGACCGAACTGTTTATTCAGGAGAAAAAGATTGGCGCGGATACTGTACACTTCGGCGAGCAGCGAGTCGTACTTGGCAGTCCCGGGTTGCGTCCGATCCGATTGTATGGCCGTCAGCAGCACGTGTTCTGCTTCCGAAAGATACCGGCTGCAACCTTCCGAATCGCCGAGCGCGGCGGCGGCTTTTTCCATGAGTTGTGTGCTGTGGCGGACCAGGTTTTCCGGTTTGTCTTTGTAAATTTTTCCGGCCATCGCTGTGGAAATGCCGTATTGCTCCCAGTCGAACGAAATTTCGTCGAGGCTGGCGATGGAAGGCGAATTGAAAAACGGCCGCACGTCTGTCCGCATTCCGATGGTATTGACCATGCGCCCGGTCTGCATTTCCCATACCCGGATGATCTTGTCGCGGCATGCCGTCACCACCAGGCGGTTATCCGGGGTAAAATCGGCGCCGAAAACGCCGTCGGGGTGGGGTAGCGTAAGGAGCGGCTGGCCGTCCTTGTTCCATATTTTGGCCGTTTTATCCCAACTGCAACTGACGAACTGTTCGCCGCCGGGCGCCCAGGCAACGAAGTAGTTTTCCATCAGGTGGCCGTAGCAGTTCCGGATCAAATGCCCGGTATCGTCCCACATTTTGATAGGTAATTGTGCAGCCGCAGTCAGAATTTTGTGCCCGTCGGGCGACACCGCTACCGACCAGATATTGACGCCTACGGCTGCCGTCCAGATCGAATCGCCCTGTAAATTCCAGGCATGCAGCACGCCGTCGCCGCCGCCGCTGTACACGCGTAATCCGTCGGGAGAAAGGGCGATGGATTGTACCGGCTTGCCTGCTGAAGCCTGCCAGTTGCGAAGCAGTTTCCCGCTGGATGCTTCGTAAATCGCTATTTCGCCGATAAAATTGCTGCTGATAAGATGTTGATTATCAGGAGTGAACAAGGCTTTTAGTACGTCGGCGCGACTATCGGTAATAGTGCGCAACAAGCGCCCGTCGGCACTCCACAACCGGATATTTTTGTCGTTGGAGGTAGACACGAAGGTTCTCCCGTCGGGAGAAATGTCTACACTCGTAATGCTGGTCTGATGGCCTTCCATATTGGCCAGCAGGTCGCCTGCGAAATTCCATTTTTTGACAGTAAAATCGCGGCTGCCGGAAATCAGGAAGTTACCGTCGGGCGATACTTTCACCCTGCTCACATAATTCGTATGGCGGTTGAACTTGTTGTGCAGGTTGAAGCCGAGATCCCACAATTTGGCTTGAAAATCGTATCCGCCGGTTGCCAGCCAGGCGCCGTCTGCTGAAAACGCAGCAGCGCTCAAGCGCTCCGAATGACCGACAATGTGTAATATTTCCTCTCCGCCGACCGTCCAGAGTTTTGCCGTATGATCGAAAGATGCTGTCAGCAGGTATTTGCCGTCGGGTGAAAAAAGCACCTTCGACACCTCGGCAGTATGGCCGCTGAGCGTATTTACAGGGCGGCTTTCGCGGTCGTACAGGCGGGCCGTGTGGTCGTTGCAGGCGAGGGCCAGCGTGCGGCTGTCGGGCGAGAAACGCACGTCGTTGATCACGCTGACTCCGGGTGGTTCGATGGTTTTTCGGGCGGAGCCGTCTATGTTCCAGATACGCGCCGTTTTATCACCTCCGCCAGTTGCAATCAATTGATTGTCAGGAGAAAATGCAACTGCCAGTACCGGGCCGTTATGCCCTTTCAGGGAGCGGATCAGTCGGCCCGTCAGGTCCCAGATTTTGGCTGTACTATCCCGGCCGCAGGTAGCAAGCAGGCGTTCGTCGGGCGAGAGGGTCATGCCGCTGAGGCCGCGCTGTGTTTTCAAACTACGCAGAAGCGTGTCCGCTTTCAGGTCCCAGATGCGCACTTCTCCGGTCACATCGGCGCTAAAAAGCCTTTGCCCGTCGCGGGAAAACTGCAGGGCTTCCACCGATCCGCTTTGCCGGGTGCCTGTTTCTTTCCGGTGTGAAAAGTGTTGCAGCGTTTTTCCCGATTTATCCCAGACGTAAATTTCCGAATCGAACCCACCGCTGGCCACCCGTTCGCCGTTGGGTGAAAACGCGAGGCATTTTACTTCGAAGTCATGTCCGGTAAAAATGGTCTGATAATAAGCCGTAGTGGGTTCATTGACAATTTTCCGGATCGTCTGAAGCGCTTCTTCATTGGTCGTATCGCTTTCGTAGGCAAATTGTGCGATGCGGAAAGCCAGCGTCTGGTCGTCGCGGTAAATGTTCCAGGCTTTGGCGGCCAGCGCCGTTACTTCTGCCTTTTTTTGCGCTTTTTGTGCCTTTTGAGCATTGTACCAGGCAAAACCGCCGCCCAGCAAAGCGAGGCCGGCCAGGGCAAAACCTGCGATAGCAAATAAGCGGGCGCGGGCGCGTTTGCGCTGCAATTCTGCCAGCCGCTCCCGTTCTTCTGCCAGCGATTGCTCGGCGCGCCGGAGCTCTTCTTCTGCATGCCGTTTTTCGTAAGAGCGGAGGATCGGCTCGATCAGCGTGTCGTGGCTGAGTTCATAAATTCTACCCAGGTGAATGGTTTCTGTACGCAGCAGCCGGCTGTTCAGCAATTTGCCCAGCAATTCGGGGCCGATTCCGAAACGGCTTTGTTCGGCTCCTTCCGGCAGCCCGACACGGCGGCCGTTGACGATCAGTCCTTCTTCTATAAAACGGCGCGCTGCAAGTGCTTCTGCCGGATCGAGGGCGCCGATCTCCCGTTCATAATAGTCGTTCAGAATAGTATTGATACCAGCCTTGCCACCGAAATCGGCTGAAGTAATCACCTGGCCGGGTTTCGTCACCTTGTTTTCGAGGTAACTGCACAACAACTGCAACTGGAACGATTCGATTTCGCCCTGCTCGTTGTCCAGCGCTTCAAGCATTTCCTGCACAGCGGTGGGAGCATATTCGAAGTGCGAAGTCGTCAGTGCGAAGTCCGAAGTCAGTGCGAAGTCCGAAGTCAGTCCAAAGTCCGAAGTCAGTGCGAAGTCCGAAGCGGTGAGGGCGGCGGGGCGGATAATGGCCTCGCGTGCATTGTCGTGGCTGAGCGGTTTGAGGTGAAACCGGTCGTTCAGCACGGTTGGAATATCGTTTTTGAGTGTATCCAGATCGCTCAGGCGGTCGGCGCGAATAGCGAATACAATCTTGATTTTCACCGGGTTGTACCATTCCAGTAGTTCGGTGCTGCGTTGTTCGCGTGGAAACTGTCGGAGTTGCCGGCGTACTTCTTCGGGCAGGCGTTCGTTGAGCAGATCGGCGAGTGCGCGGGTGAGTTCTGCGCGTTTTCCGGCTGCATGGGTGAATAGTTCTTCAAACTGGTCAAATAGCAACACCGGCACCGTCGGCACCGGCGTTTCAGAGTCGGCTACCTCGCTTTGGCCGAAATGGCAGGCGCGCACGTATTCCCACAGGCTGTACGGCTTCTGTCCGAATTGCTCCAGTTTTTGCGTATCGAGGTATTCGGTAAGCACTTTTTGCAGCGTTTCTACCGGCGAAATAGAGGTGTCCTGCAAACGAATGATGATAGGCAGAAACCCGTTTTGCGATAGCAGCGGGGGAAGTCCCGCATTGAGCAGCGAGGTTTTGCCGATGCCGGATTGCGAAAACAGTACGGTGAGCGGCTTTACCTTGACCGCCTCGAACAGGGCCTGCGTTTCGCGCTGCCGGCCAAAAAAAAGATTCTGCTCACCGCGCTCGAACGAACGGATGCCGGGATACCGGGAAGCGTTGCGCTTAGTCATAGAGCAGTTTTTTTAGTTGAACGACAATGGTTTTGAGCGCTTCATCCTCGTCGGACCAGGTGCGCACGGGGCGTGCCAGGTCGGGTAATACCTGAAAAGCAGCCAGTTCGCTGCCTTCCACGTCGCAGGCGCGGTGCAGGATAGGGACAATACGTAGTCCGCGTTGCCGTTGATGGTGCAGTGCTTCGGGTAGCCAGGCACTGCTGATGTCGTCGTCGGTCCAGAAATCGGCGCTCAGGATGGGCAGCACGGCATCGGCTTCGGCTATTCTGCTCCGGGTTTCCTGGTCGGTATCGCCGGCAAAAGGCATGTCCATGTGCCAGAGTTCGAGTGCGCCGCGTTTGATCCAGGGGTTCAGGTGGTCGGTCAGCGCCTGCACCATACGGCTGTCGGCGTCGTTCCGGTTGAAAAGGATGACCACTTTTTTCAGGGCGGCAGGAGTGCCTGCGTTTTCTGCTGCAAACTCCGCGTAGCGCGTCGCCAGGTTTTCCACAAATCCGGCAATATCCGATTCCGTAAAAATCAGGTGATACCGGTCTTCAAAAAACGAGCGTGCTTCGGGCGACAAAACCTGTGCGCCGGGTTGGGGCAGGAACGACAGATTCTCGCGGCTGAGTTGCAGGGTGTCGAAAAGCAAGCGGTAGTCCCAGTTTTCCAGGTTCAGGCCCAGGAAAATGTATGTTTTGCGCTCGTCGAAATGGCTCATGACGGCATTGGGAATGCCCGGGTTCCCTTTCACCACGTTTTTGATAAAATCGACGCGGTCTTCCTGTGTGAGCACCAGCGATTCCGGGTCGGCCAGCGCACCCAATAAGTTGTAAATCAGTGGTTTGGAAGGGTTTGGTGCATCGATTCCTTCGTTTTTTTCTTTTCTGAAATTGTAATACGCCGTTTGAGCGCCTGCTTTTCCGGCGGCTTTCCAGGCACGCAGCAGGTAGTCGTCGGGCGAGAGATTGACGGCCAGTTGGAACGGTAAAGCGGCGAGTTTCTGGTAATATCCGGGCGCCTTGCGGGTAGCCGCTTCGTAAAAATCGGTCGCTTCGTCTTCCAGGTCGATGCGCCGCATTTTCGGCGCCGATAAAAAACGCTGCGCCATGTAGGCGAGGTTAGCCGACTGGTCGGGCTCGAATGCCACGTTTTCGGCTTCCATTTGCCGGCCCAGGTGTGTGGCAAGCAGGGCTGAGAGCCGCTCGGTCGGGCTGGAGGTGGACACGGCTGCCCCGTCACCCAACAGCAGGATACATCGCTGCTGCTGAATGTCTTTTACCAGGGTTTTCCATTGGCGTTCGCTGAGTTGCATGTGGCGGGTTTAGGTTGGGTGTTTCGTTTTTGGTGTTTCGTGTTTGGGGGTGCATTGCCCCCGGCTTTAATATTCGCTCAGCCGGGGGCAATGCACCCCCAAACACGAAACACCAAAAACGAAACACTATTTATGCATTCGCGCCATCGGACGCGCAATCTTCAGTTCCTCCGGCTGACCGTACAATTCCGGGTGCGTGTATTTGCCTTTTTCGTAGCCCGTTTTTTCCACTTCGGGTTGTATACGGTGGGCTTCCGCGTAGGGGTCTTTCCGGATGCCCGTTACCTGCCAGCTCACCTCCACGCCCGGTTTGTCGGTTTGAATCTGAAAACGGTTATTTTCTACCTTTTTGGAAATGATGGCCTGGGCGAATGTACCAATACAAGTCAATTGGTAACGAAAATCCTTGTTTAATTCCTGAAAATAGTCGGGCAGTTCCACGGTGGCAAATCCCTGGTCATCGGTGGTAATGGTGCCGTCGTAGATGTTTTTCATGTCCGGACTTTCCACAAAACTGTGGTACAGGTATTTGTTGGCCGGGTCGAGCGGATGATCGATGCGGAAGGAGCCTGAAGATTTGATCAAAGTACCTTCCACAAACAGATCGTCGCTGATCTTTACGTCGCCCATGAAATAACCTGCATACGCATAGTTGTCGTGTGTGCTTTCCCCATAAACGCCCCATTGCTGTTCTTTAGGCCAGTTCGCGTCGGCAATTTTTGCTTTTTTGATACCCACCAGGCCAGCATGGCCATCTTCGTAGCCGATACCGGCTGCGCCGATCCATCCACCCTGGAAAAAACCGCCCAGGCCAACGCCCGATCCGCCGCCGCCCAATGGAGAAATTGAACTGCCGTACACGCCGGCACCTTCGTCCACGCTGTTGGTATTGATGCCCTGAATACCTGCCGGGTACGTAAACGTGCGTACCAGGTAATCACTGAAATCGATCGGCAATGGGGTGCCTTTACTGGTAGCGCCTGTGATGCCGTAGCGGCCCGAAGTGCCGACGTTGATGGACGGGTTGCTGCCGGGTTCAAAATTGGCAATGGAAATCAGGGATCCGGTCGAACTGCCTGCATAAGTGAGTGGAAGTCCGCCAGTGCCGCCACCTGCCGGTGGGAGGCACTGGAACTCCAGTCCGCCCGAGCCGTCATCCACACAGGTCAGCAACATGCCCGGGCCTGCACCGTCCATACTCACGCTACGGCCCTGTATTTTGGCCACTTGCAGCCGGTTGTTATCGATGGAAAAATCGTTGTCGAATGACACCCAGCCGTCGGTATCGTTTTTATAAGCCATCACGTAACCCGGATTGGGCGGCATGCCGTCGATAGGCCGGCCGCGCAGGGCCGATACTTCCAGTTTATTGGTAGTGCCGTTAATAGTCAGATCATTGCCATAGGAAACCCAGCCTTCGGTATCATTTTTATAAGCCATTACATAGCCCGGATTGGGCGCCATCCCGTCGATGGGGCGGCCGCGCAGCAGCCCCGCATTCCAGATCGGGCTGTCGGTTTGCGCACTGATGGTCGACGTATTCAATACGTTGGCGATGTTGATGCCTGTGCCGGCCACGAGGCTGTTGCCGCCGGTGCTGGGCAATGTCACGGTGCCGCCGCCCTGCGAAAGGGTGAGTTGGTTGCCGTTCAGGGTCAGCGACTGAAGTTCGTTGGTGGCGGAGCCGTCGCCTTCCGCGGGCAGCGTCACCGTGCCGCCGTCGGTAAGGGAAATGACGTTTCCGTTGATCGACAAACTCTGTAATTCATTGGTGGGCGATGCGTCGGGCAGATTGATGGCGCCGCCGCCGTTCGACAGGGACACGACACCGCCGGCCAGCGTAAGTTGTTGAATTTCATTGGTCACGGAGCCGTCCGTTTCGGCAGGCAGGTCGATGGAATTGCCGTTGCTGATGCTCAGCGTATTGCCGTCCAGCATCAGCGTTTGCGCGTCGGTGCCCTGATTGGGCGGCAGGGTGATGGAGCCACCGTCGGTGAGGGAAATGACGTTTCCGTTGATGGACAAATTTTGTAATTCATTGGTGGGCGAAGCGTCGGGCAAATTGATGGCGCCGCCGCCGTTCGAGAGGGAAACGACACCGCCTGCCAGCGTAAGTTGCTGAATTTCATTGGTCACGGAACCGTCCGTTTCAGCAGGTAGCGATACGGAATTGCCATTGCTGATGCTCAAAGTGTTTCCGGCCAGTGAAAGCGTTTGTGCATCTGTGCTCTGGTTGGGCGGCAGGGTGACGGAGCCGCCCCCATTCGACAACGAAATTACATTGCCGGTAATAGACAATGCCTGAATTTCATTGGTAACCGAACCGTCGGTTTCGGCAGGCAAGGCCACCGAATTGCCTTCACTGATGGTCAGGGTATTTCCGGCAATCGACAAGGTTTGATCGTCGGTATCGGTCGTGTTGGGCAATGCAACCGAACCGCCGCCATTGGACAGCGAAAGTTGATTGCCGTTGAGCGCAAGCGTCTGTATCTCGTTGGTGGCGGACGCATCGGGCAGCACCACTGAATTTCCGTTGCTGATACTCAGTGCGTTTCCGGCGATAGCCAGCGTTTGCGTGTCGGTCCCGGAACCGGGCGGAAGGATGACGGAGCCGCCGCCGTTGGACAGGGAAATCACGTTTCCTGCAATGGTGATCTGCTGGATTTCATTGGTAGCCGACATGTCGGGAATGGTGACGCTGCCGCCGCCATTGGACAGTGAAATGACGTTGCCACTCAAAGACAACTGCTGAAATTCATTGGTAGGGTCAGTATCGTTGTCGGTGGTGCCGGATTCGCCCGATTTCTGGGCGTAAAAAGCATAAGGAACGGACAACAACTGGCTGTTGCTGAAATTTTCACCGGTTTCGAACGTGCCGTTCCCATCCAGATCCAGCGAAACACCGAGGTAATACTGGTGCTGCGCCCAGTCGATGGCGGCGAAATTGTGTGGCAACCCGGCGCTTGCAGCGCCTTCGCCGATGGCAGCACTCAATACGCCGTGCTGGGAAGTGGATAAGGTTTGTTCCTCGGCGTACCGAACCACGTCGGGCCCGTCTTCCGTGAGGACGAAGCGGACTTTTAAGGATTGTCCGGGCAAGAGGTTGCCATTGGCCAGTCGCGGAACTGCCTGATAATTAAACTTTTGTGGAGCCTGCGCCCAAATGAAAGTGGCAGAGAGAAGAAAAATACCGAAGAGGAGTAGCCGTGGTTTCATTTTTCAACTGTGATTTTGGAAGTGAAAAAAGAGGGGATTAGATTAGTGAATTGTGAGTGGTGAATGGTCAGTTTCCAAGAACTCACGATTGACAACTCACAACTCACTATTCAAAATGGAGCAATTTATACAGCCCCAGTCGTTTCCGGTTGAAGTCGGATATTTCGAGGAAATAGGCGCCGGCGGGTAAGTGTCCAGTTTCCAGAATGGCGTGTTGATCGATTGGCATATCAGCCATTACTTTTTTTCCCAGCACATTGAAGAGTGCGACGGAAACCGGCCGGCCGCTTGAAATTTCGATAAATTCGGAAGATGGATTGGGCCAGACGGAAACCTGCAATTCCGGCACTTCGCTCACGGGCACGATTTCCCAAATAACCGTCTGATGAAAACCTTCGGAAAGCATGGCTGCATTTAACACGGTGCGGATCATGGGCTCGCCGACTGTCCATTGCAGCGTTCCGGCAGCGGTGGAGGTGGTAACGCCCGCCGATCCGACTACTTCGGTTTCCATACTTTGCGTGCGGGCACTTACAGCGAATACGGCGACCAGGGAGGTCGCAATCAGGAGGGCGGGCAATTGTTTCATACTATTTTCCGGATTGGCTTATCAAACGTAATACTTAAATTTCATTTATTGCACGGCGCACCGCAAACGTGAGTGCCAAAACCTGTTTTTTACAATAAAAAAAGCCCGCCTATCTTGCCGACGGGCGGGATCTCAGGTGTGTGCTTAACTATAACCTCTTCAATATTTGTTCACAGTTATTGTGATAGTCTCTGTATGTCTTTGATTTAATCTGATGTACCTGCGTACATTTGTATGATTTAACCCGGAATTCAATCTTTGGATCGGCGCCAAAATTCCTTAACATCTACCTTTCCGGCAAGTGACGTAAATAACCTGTTGAGAAAATTTATGTCATCAAATTATTCATCCTGAAATCGTTACGCGTACCATCTACTATGAAAAAAACCTTGCTTTTGCTCCTTTCTTTTTACCTCTATGCCTGCAATGGCGGTGTAAATTCGAAAAACCGTGTGGATGCCGAAGGCCTGATCCGGATGGCGAAGGCCGATAGTACTGTTCAGATTGTCGACGTCCGCACGCCCGAAGAATGGATGGAAACCGGTAGAATCGCCGGCGCCATTCCGATTGATTACAATGCACAGGATTTTGATGCCCGGCTGTCGCAATTGAACAAGGAAAAGCCGGTGATTGTCTATTGTAATGCCGGTAGCCGAAGCACCAAAGCCGCTGAAGAAATGCGGGAATTGGGTTTCAAAAATGTGATCAATTACAGTGGCGGCATGAAAGACTGGAAGAAAAAAGGACATGAAACGGTGAGGTAATGGAGGAGTCGAGGAGGTGAGTATTCGAGGATTTGAATATGCATCCTCGAATACTCGCATACTCAAATCCTCATCTCCTTGCATCATCCCCCACCACATGAACAATCCCTCTTTTTTTATGCTTTTATGGCTGATCATCATTGCCCTGGCAACCGGGGTGCTGGTGGCCACCTACCGCATCGATGCCTATTGCCGCCGGTTGAATGAGGATCCCGTCATGCGGACTCAGGCGATGTGGCAATTGTACTTTTTTCAGGGCATGCGACTGTTTTTATGGACGCTTACTGCTATGCTCGCCACAGGAGGTGTTTTGTATGTTAACTGGCAAATAAAAACGACCCGGCAGGCTGTTGCCGAACGCCGGAATGCGCTGATGCCCGTTTTTGAAAAAGACAAATTGTGGACGGCCCCCAACCCATACCTGGCCGAAACCGATCCGCAGGCCGAACTCATCCGCTACGGCCGCGATCTGATCAACCACACACAGGATTACTTTGGACCTACCGGGCTCGTTCGCGCCAACAGTATCAATGGCATGAACTGCCAGAACTGCCATCTGGAGGCAGGCAGCAAACCTTTCGGGAACAACTATTTCGCCGTTCAAAGCATGTACCCGCAGATGCGCGCACGGTCGGGAGCGCTCGAAACCATTCCCAAACGGGTTAATGACTGTTTCGAACGCAGTCTGAACGGCCTGCCAATCGATACGTCGGGTCGGGAAATGCTGGCTATCCAGGCATATATCCGATGGCTGGGCGAAGGCGTGCCCAAAGGTGGAAAACCCAAAGGGACAGGACTGGTGGAAGTGCCTTTTCTCGACCGACCTGCCGACCCTGCACTGGGTAAAACGGTGTATCAGGCCAAATGCGTTTCCTGCCATGGCAGCGACGGACAAGGGCTGCCCATTCCGGAAAATGCCCGATCTTACCCGCCTCTGTGGGGCGATAAAAGTTACAACGAAGGTGCAGGCTTGTTCCGGCTCTCGCGTTTTACCGGTTATGTAAAAGCGAATATGCCTTTCGGGACGAATTTTGACAACCCCCAACTCAGCGACGAAGAAGCCTGGGATGTGGCGGCTTTCGTCAATTCTCAACCGCGCCCCAAACACCCGTTCCTCCAAACGGACTGGCCGGATATCTCCAAAAAACCGGTCGATCACCCTTTCGGGCCTTACGCCGATTCGTTCCCGGAGGTGCAGCACAAATATGGCCCATTTGGAGCGATCAGGGCGTTTTATAGGAAGTAGGGTTTATGGTTTATAGGTTTATAGGTTTATAGGTTTATAGGTTTATGAGTTTATAGGTTTATGAGTTTATAGGTTTATAGGTTTATGAGTTTATATTCAAGCGCTCGGGAGACAAGATATTTTCATTCCCCGAGTGGCTAAATATAAACTCATAAACCTATAAACTCATAAACCTATAAACTCATAAACCTATAAACTCATAAACCCATAAACCTATAAACCATAACCCCCTCATCAACCTACTCCCTCACCAACTTCACCATTTTCTCAAATCCATCCGCCTGAAAGCGCAGGAGATACAAGCCTGAAGCCAGGTTTTTGCCCGCATTTTCAAACAGCAGAGAGTGCGTGCCCGAAATCTGGGAACTGCCGGAGTCGTACAAGGTAGCAACGCGCTGGCCCAAAACCGTGTACAGTTCCAGTCGTACCGTTGCATTTTCCGGCAGGTTGTAGGCTACGGACAGGGCGTTTTTGAACACTGTGGGGAAAGCCGTCACTTCGGGCGACAAGTTTTGCGGTTCCTGCACCGGCGAACTGGCCAGTTTGAATTTCGCTACAATGGTATCCGGCGCCACCTGATCCACAAATGAAAGGGTAGAAGTGGGGGCGGAAAAAGTATTGTTCTGCGCCTCCCATTTTTCAAAAATATAGCCGTTCGCCTCGTTTGGTTGCGCGATGAGTTTGAGCGGTACACCGCCGAAAAACTGCGTGCTGGCCGGAAACTGATCGTATTGCAACGTATTGGCCTGAATAGTGCCTGCGCCGGCCGGTTCTACCCGCAACACCGTTTGGTATGGGCCTGTGAGGTTGTAGCAATTGGCGATGCCTTCCGGAACCTGGTTGCAGCGGATGCTGATAAAATTGCGGAGTTTATTGACGTTTTGCTGCCAGTCCGGCAAAGAACCGCCCCAGCGCGTCGTGTGGCGCGGAATTTCAGGTCCGATGATAGCGATGATGCTGTCCAGGTAATTCAGCATGTTTTCGCAACTGAACACCGTATTCGCCAGGTCGGCTTGCCGGGTGATGTAGTACTGGTCGAATTCCGGGTTGAGGCGCATTTTATTGAGCAGGCGCATGTGGCCGTTCACGTCTGGCCAGGGCTGCGTGAGTCCTTCCACGTCGCAGGGTTCTGCATACGGCGTCGTATCGGGAATACCGGTGTAGTTGATGTAGTGGCCGAACGTGGCGTCGTTATCCCACAAAATATAGCCCCATTTGCGGTGGCCGCCTTCCGGGTCGGTACCGCGCCACCAGCCGGTGTTGTAGTTGAGCCAGTCGGAACACACAGTAAAGGCGTTGGTGAGCACGTAATCGGTCAGGCTGGTCACGTCGAGATTATCGGTCAGGTGCTCATAATTAGCGGCTTGAGTCAAGTCGGTGTTGTATACGCTGCTGTAAAAAGTATTCCAGTCGCTGATGGCCTGATCGCCGCCGTATTCGGCCCAGGTGTTGCCCCAGGTCAGGATGTATTGGAGGTCGTATTTGTCCTGGCCGTAGTAGTATTCCGTATAATCGTGGTCGTCGGGCAGTTCGCGGATGTCGTAAATGCCCCAGTATTTTCCGTTGAGGTAAACGATCACTTTTTCGCCGCGGCGCATGTCTAGGTTCAGTTTACCGCGGTCGGCGAGGTTGTGCACATAAGCGTCGCGAATATGGGCGGCTCCGGAAGTATTGCTGGCATCGGGGTAGTTGTCGTCGCCGGCAGCGCGGAGAATTACGCGCTGGTAGCTGTCGCGGTCGGAGCGGCTGAAAATTTTCTTTTTCAGGGCATTGTTGTAACCCATTTCATCGCGCGTCACCCAGTCCATACTGCGCTGGTCGTTCACCCATGAATCCTGGCCATGCGAGTTGAGTTCGCCGTATGCACGTGTTTTACGGTCACCGTCGATATCGAAATACTCGACACTGCCCCGTGGCCGCAATCCCTGACTGCCATTGGCCAGGGTTTCCACGTCGTTGGAGCCGATGGAAATGACGGGCAGGTTGTGCGTATCGTTGATGAAATAAGTGTTGAACTGCACGAAACTGGGCAGGATGGTAGTGGCATTGCTGAACGTACGCACTTTCAGCACGGTCGTATGGTCAATTTTGATCGGCTCCGTGTAAATCGTGGACGTATTTGTCGGCTCGTTTCCGTTGAGGGTGTACCGCACCGTCGCATTGGGTTCGGTGGAAGTGACCACGACGAATACTGAATCCTGGTAAAAGCCGCCGTCGATATTCACGTCGGGCCGTCCGGCGTAAGCGATACCCGAAGGCGTATTGTTATTCGAGGTGCCGGGCGTGGGGTTTTTCATGATGCGCCACTGTGTTCCGCCATCCGTTTGGCGGCCCATGGAGTGATCCAATTGCGTTTTCGATACTTCGATATTGGCCAGTTCAGTGCCGTTCTGGTCCGTGAAAACAATATGATCGGGGTTGTTTTTGCTTTGGGTGAGTTTGAAACTGGCGTGTACGCCGTCGTCGGTCACTTCATTGCGCCCCGAAGCCCAGACGAGGTAAAAACTGTTTCCCGGAATGGAAAGGGTAGTGGGGAAAGCCCATTTTTTGGGCTCGTCTTCGTCGTCGCTGAGGTAATAACCTGCCATACTGACGGGGCTGGAGGAGGTGTTGTAAATCTCGATCCAGTCCTCGTGTTTATTGTAGTTGTCGGGAAACTGGTCCAGGTTTGAACATGAATATTCATTGATCACGACCTGCGCCGATGCGGAGCAGAGTGCTACCAAAACCAGGCAGGCGGAAAGTAATCTTGTCTTCATAAATTAAATGTTGTTGGATAATGGGTTCAAAACTACGGGAAACCCGGTGACAGTGCGGCAGTAAACCTACTTTTGTTAGTCGGCGACACAACATGGGCGCTCTTCCCTTTTTTTTACGACTACATAGAGGTGATGGGAAGGGCTTTTGCTGCCGGTAGCGCAGGTTTAATTATACCTCGCACCGCCAGGTTTAGAGAATACGTTTTACAGAATACGTTTACTAAACTTTCGAAGTTTAGTAAACGTCGCCAACGCTGCATGTATTCCGGTCGTTCAGCGGCCTGCTGTCCGCTTTGGTCTGCCCGATACGTTTTTAAGGCATCGTGACGTTACTTTTGCCGGCCAAATTCTATTGCTATTCAAAACCCATCTATGCGTACGATCTTTTCCCTGCTTGCCATCGTTGTATTGTGTACACAATGCCAACAAAATTCGCCGCAACCTGCCCCGGCTTCCGGAAAATCCATGAAAGATTTTATCGAACAGTTTTACCGCGACCGCCTCGCGTTTTACCCGCTGGAAGCCACGCAGCAGGGCAAGGAAGGGTACAACGATCAGTTGCCGATCACCGTCAGCGAAGATTACCGCAGGCAGTTGCGCGACTTTTACACCCGCACCCAAACGGCGCTGGCACAATTCAAACCCGAACAACTCGACGCCAACGACCGCATCAGTTACGATATCCTCCAGTGGGAATGCAATATCAGCCTGTCGGACCTGAAATTTCCGGATAACTATATGTCCATCAATCAGTTCTGGAGCCTTCCGCTTACCATGGGTCAGTACGGATCAGGCAGCGGTACACAACCGTTCAAAACGGTGGCCGACTACGACAACTGGCTGAAACGCCTGGAAAAATTCGCCGTGTGGGCCGATTCCGCCATCGTTTATACCCGGAAAGGTATGAATGCCGGTTACGTTTTGCCCACCTCGCTGATCGCAAAGGTGATTCCGCAATTTAAAGAACTGGTGGTGAAAGACCCCGCGCAAAGCCTGTACTACGGCCCGATCAAAGAAATGCCTGCAGCCTTTCCCGACGCCGATAAAACGCGCCTGACGGCTGCCTACAAAAAAATCATCGGCGAACAACTCGTGCCCGCCTTTCAAAAACTCGCCGATTTTTTTGAAAAGGAATACCTGCCAAAAGGCCGCGCTACCTCCGGTATTTTCGACATTCCCGGCGGCCGAGAACGCTACAGCCACCTCATCAAATACTGGACGACCACCGATATGACGGCCGACCAGATTTTCGACCTTGGCCAGCGTGAAGTGGCGCGTATCCGCACGGAAATGGAAAAGGTAAAGGAGCAGGTCGGTTTCAAGGGCGATTTGAAAGCATTTTTCGATTACGTACGCACCGATAAAAAATTCACGCCGTTCAAAAAACCGGAAGAGGTGACAGCCTGGTACGCATCGCTGCAAACGACGATGCAGCCGCAGTTGAAAAAAATGTTCGACCTGACACCGAAATCGAAATTCGAAGTGCGCCGCACGGAAGCCTTTCGTGAAGCCTCGGCCAGCGCCGAATACAGCCAGGGTACGCCCGACGGCAGCCGCCCGGGTATCTTTTACGTGCCTGTGCCAGATGCTACCAAACACAACGTAGTGGGCGGCGAATCACTGTTCCTGCACGAAGCCATTCCCGGCCACCATTACCAGGTGTCGCTGCAACAGGAAAACACGGCTTTGCCCACGTTTCGCCGCTTCCTCTGGTATGGCGCTTACGGCGAAGGCTGGGCCTTGTATACCGAAAGCCTGGGCAGGGAACTGGGACTTTACACCGACCCTTACCAGTATTTCGGCATGCTGAGCAGCGAAATGCACCGTGCCATTCGCCTGGTAGTCGATGTGGGCATGCACACCAAAGGCTGGACCCGCGAACAGGCTATTCAGTTTTCCATGGACAACGAATCCGACACCGAAGAAAGCATTACCGCCGAAATCGAACGCTACATGGCCATCCCCGGCCAGGCGCTGTCGTACAAAATCGGGCAGTTGAAAATCCTGGAATTACGCGCCAGGGCAGAAAAAACGCTGGGCTCAAAATTCGATATCCGCGAATTTCACAATCAGGTGCTGGACGCGGGGTGCCTGCCGCTGGCGGTGCTGGAACAGAAAATTGACCGGTGGATGGAGGCGAGGAAATAGTGTTTGGGGTATGGTGTTTGGTGTTTGGTGTGCGTTGCGCTCGGCGTTTGAAATGATGCGGCCTGGCTTTAAGCTAAAGCCAAGAGCAACGCACCCCAAACACCAAATACCACACCCCAAACACCATCATTTCCGGGTAATCCGGAACGTGAGCCCCGCTCCTGCGTGTATGACGTGTGCAAAACGTGTATCGCTACTTCCGAAAGTCTGTATAGTTTCCGACCCATCTACCTGATTTACAAGGCGATAGGAGTACAGCAAGTCGGGCTTGAACGTTGTCCATTCCGCCATACCGAAAATACTCCAGCGCCGCCACAGGTGCCATTGCACAAGCGTACCGAGGCCGAATGTGAAGGCGGAGACACTTCCATCCTCCAGCGTATTCGTGGGTTTTACCGAAAGGATGCTCAGTTGATTGGAGTTCCGGCGCTTCAGCGCCACATCTACAGACAACGGGTTAAAAGTAGTGCCACCGAACATAATACGTGGCTGCAGCGACCATTTGCCTGCATCGAAGGCGTAAGAGCCGCCTATCAGCCCCTGCACAGGACTTTCGCCATGCGAATAAGGTTCGGGCACGTCTTTAATTTCTTCAAGCACGTAGTCGTTCGGAAAATCCCGCTCCAACTGCTCTGTAAATGTTTTCCGGATACTGGCAGAGATATTGATGAAACTGAATTGAAAGAAAAACCCCCAGTGCCTCCTGCTCTGCCATTGTACTTCGTACAAAACGGAGTTGTTATCGTCGGGAAGTGACAGCAGGGGATCGATCAGGGTACTAAACCTGGGTGCGCTGATAACCGGTGCATATCCCAGCCCCAGCCGCGCATAGGCGCCTCTGGGGTGGCGCGTTTCCTGCGCTGTCGCGGCGTCGGCCGCCATGAACAGGTATAAAAAAAGAAGGCCGAAATACTGCTTTTTGCTGCTCATTTCAGGTAAATGGAGTCTGTAACGGTGGATACAATACTGCTGTCCTGCATCGTCATGCGCAATTCGAACTGGTACCATCCTTCGGTTGCGGGCGGTTCCACGAGCAGGAAATCATATCTGTTTGGGACCCCGTCCTCCCAGTCCAGCATGATCTGTGAGGCCGTTTCCGGCATGGTAAGGTAGGTCGGCACCCTGTCGATGGTGTGCACATACCGAAACGATCCGGAAACGTCGGGGTCGGAAACGCCGGGAATAGGTTTCCTGGTAAATACATGAATGGCGGCAATCCTCGGGTCGAGGTAATATTTCGCACATTCATTGTAACCTCCGAGGGAGTCGTCCAGTTCGGTCGACATCGAGAGCCGGAACCCGTAGGCCTGCAGGTACCCCTGAGCGTCCGGCCCCAAAACGACCGGCAGTTCTTTCCGGTTATCCAACGGCACAGTGCTGAGGCCCGTGTCCGTGATATGGCTGGGTGTGTCGGTATAGGATTCACACTCCTCGATACACTTGAAACGACTCAGCGTCAGTAACGTGATGGCAAGTACCGGCAAAAGAAAACGTGTTTTCATGCGCTCGTTTTTAGCAATAACGTTGAAAAGCGGGCGGAAGGTTGGGCGGCAGGTAAAAAAATTATACCGTCACAGGCTTTTGCAGGAATTCGGCTATCCGCCGCTCGATATCCTGATGCAGTTGCTCGGCTTTGGCCATTTCTTTTGAAGAAGTGCCGGTCAGAAAAGAAATGGATTTTCCGTCCTTCATGTAGAGGGTGATCTGATATCCCTGATTTTGCCGCTCCCCTTTGGTGCCCGACTGGTAGGAAAATTCGCTCCAGCGATATTGCACAGGCTCTTTGGGCAGCAGGTGGAAATGCCTGTCATTGGTGGCGGTAAAACCATCTTCATCCAGGACGAGTGTACAAGGCGTACGGGATAAACGCAGAAACACCCAGACCAATCCGGCGAGTGCGGCAACTGCGAGGTAGGGTCCCGTTTTGTCCAGGCCCGGTAAGTACTTATGCAGGTAATTGAAACAGTTAATAACAATGCCAAATACCACCGCTTCGGCTATCATCAGCCGATAGACGGTGACTTGCTGAAGGATGCGGATGAGACTGTAAGTAGAAGCCATGTATTTGGTTTAAAGGTAAGTGTGAAGTTTTTTGAGAATGCGAAGATGCGAGGATTTGAGGATACGAGGATGCAATAATTTGAGGATATGAAGATTTGAGGATGAAGGGTTCGTTCCCCATCACATCCTCACATCCTCATATCCTCACATCCTCAGAGTCCCCAGAATCAACTATTCCACGAATACATCTTCCGGCAAAATCGTCACCAGCGCTTCATCGCTGGGTTCTTCAGCCATTTTCCCGAGCCTGTTGGCCTGGTTCATTTCTATTTTTTCAAAAATATTGCGCACGCCGCGCCCGTTCCCGAAGCGTTTATTGTCTTTAAGATATTCATTTTGAATGAGTTCTCTCACTTTTTCCAAAACGAATTCGTCACATTCATAACCTTTCAAACTACAGATGCCCTGGAAAATCTGGACCAGCTCTTCCACGGTATAATCCTCAAAATGGATCGTTTTGTAAAACCGGGACTGCAAGCCCGGATTGGTATCCACAAAGCGCTGCGTTTCTTCCGGGTATCCGGCTACGATCACCACCAGTTTTTCGCGGTGGTCTTCCATCAACTTGACCAGCGCATCGATGGCTTCCCGGCCAAAATCCTTTTCGCCGCCCTGGGCCAGCGTGTAGGCTTCATCGATAAAGAGCACGCCGCCGAGGGCACTGCGCACTACCTGGGTCACTTTGGGGGCAGTCTGGCCGATGTACTGCCCCACGAGTCCTGCCCGATCTACTTCCACGAGGTGGCCGCTGCTCAGCAGGCCGATTTCCTTGAACACCTCGGCAATGATCCGTGCCACGGTCGTTTTTCCGGTGCCGGGGTTGCCGGTAAAAACCATGTGCAGGGTAGATGGCGACACGTCGAGTCCGCGCCGCTGGCGCATTTGCCTGACTTTCACCACGTTGAATAGTTTTTCCACCTCCGCTTTTACCACGGCGAGTCCGGTGAGGCTTTCCAGTTTGCTGTTTTGAGCAGGGTTGCCGGCCTTGAATTCGAACGCCGGGCTGCGTTTGGTGACGTCTTTATGCGATTTAGGGGTATTGCTGAATGTGCTGTCGTGGCCTTTCAGGTACCATTCGGGCAGCACCTTCGTGAAAAATTCTTCAATAAAGGTCAGGGCGCCGTTCTGGTTGCCGAAACGTTTGCCGCGCTGGTTGTATACGTCGAATTTATCGTTGAAAAAACGCAGATTCACCCGGTCCTTGCGGATTTCCTGTTTAAAAACCTCTCTTTTGGGTAATTCCCCCGGCAATTGCTTGAAATACCCGCCATAGGGGAGGGCATAGGCTTCGCTGTGTTCCACGCATAAATTCGACACTAAAAAACGCCCGAATTTGTCTTTGGCCGCTTCCGCATCTCCAAACAGCGCCCGGCACAGACCGGCATAAAAATAGGCCACGTCGCCGTCGGTATATTTTTCGGCCAGGCCGCCTTTTAGGGCCGCTTCGAATTCGAGGGCGGCTTTGAAGAATTCGCCGTTTTCGAGCAGGGTGTGGCCGGTTTGGTAGTGGAGTAGTTCGGCGGGTGTGTCTTCTTGCATGGGTTAAGGGTGAGAATTTCCTACAAAGTTAACCCAAATCACATATTTCTCCTATACTGTCCGCCCACCTCGAACAGCGCCCCGGTAACCTGCCCCAAAGAACAGGTTTTCACCGCTTCCATCAGTTCTTCAAACAGGTTTCCGTTCTGCACGGCCACCTGTTGCAGGCGTTTCAGCGCCGCTGCCGATTTGTCCGCATTGACTTTTTGCAGGTTTTGAAGTGTAGCGATCTGGTCGAGTTTTTCCTCTTCCGTGGCGCGGATCACCTCGCGCGGCAGGATGGTCGGCGAACCTTCTTTCGACAGGAAGGTATTCACCCCGATCAGCGGCAGTTCGCCGGTGTGTTTGAGCGTTTCGTAGTACAGGCTTTCTTCCTGGATCTTGCCGCGCTGGTACATGGTTTCCATGGCGCCCAGCACGCCGCCGCGCTCGGTAATGCGGTCGAATTCGAGCAGCACGGCTTCTTCCACCAGGTCGGTCAGTTCCTCGATGATGAACGAGCCCTGCAACGGATTTTCATTTTTCGCCAGGCCCAGTTCGTGGTTGATGATCATCTGGATGGCCATGGCGCGGCGCACCGATTCCTCGGTCGGCGTCGTAATGGCTTCGTCATACGCGTTGGTATGCAACGAGTTACAGTTGTCGTAAATGGCGTACAGCGCCTGTAGCGTGGTGCGGATGTCGTTGAAGGCGATCTCCTGTGCGTGCAGGCTGCGGCCGCTGGTCTGGATGTGGTATTTCAGCATCTGGCTGCGCTCGTTGGCGCCGTACAGGCGTTTCATGGCCTTGGCCCAGATGCGGCGCGCCACACGACCGATCACGGCGTATTCCGGATCGACGCCGTTGGAAAAAAAGAAGGACAGGTTGGGCGCAAAATCGTCGACGTTCATGCCCCGCGAACGGTAATATTCCACAAACGTGAAACCGTTGGAGAGCGTAAATGCCAGTTGGGAAATGGGGTTGGCGCCCGCCTCGGCGATGTGGTAGCCGGAAATGGACACCGAATAGAAATTGCGGACTTTATGCTGAATGAAATACTCCTGCACGTCGCCCATTACGCGCAGACTGAATTCGGTGCTGAAAATGCAGGTATTCTGCGCTTGGTCTTCTTTCAGGATGTCGGCCTGCACGGTTCCGCGCACGGAAGACAGGGCGTGGGCTTTAATTTTTTCGTATACGTCCGGGGGCAGCACTTCGTCGCCCGTGATGCCGAGCAGGAGCAGGCCGAGGCCGTTGTTGCCTTCGGGGAGTTGGGATGCCGTAGTGACGGGGTGACTTGAAGTCACCCCGTCACTATTCCCGGCCTGGGTGCTCGTAGTGAGGCGGTGACTTGAAGTCACCGCCTCACTCTCAGGCGCGGATTCTCCTCGATACCGCGGCCGTTCAATCCCTTTATCGTCGTATTTTTCCTTCAAACGCGCTTCTACCAGGTGTTCCAGCCCGTTTTCCCGGATATACCGCTCGCATTGCTGATCGATGGCGGCATTCATAAAAAACGCAGCGATGGTAGCAGCAGGCCCGTTGATCGTCATGGAAACCGAGGTTTTCGGGTCGCAGAGATCGAAGCCGGAGTACAGTTTTTTAGCGTCGTCGAGGCAGCAGATGCTCACGCCGGAGTTGCCCACTTTTCCGTAAATATCGGGCCGGTGGTCGGGGTCTTCACCGTACAAAGTCACCGAATCGAAGGCCGTGCTCAGGCGCGCGGCAGGCAATCCGGCAGACACGTAGTGGAACCTGCGGTTGGTGCGTTCGGGCCCACCTTCACCGGCAAACATACGCGTGGGGTCTTCTCCTTCGCGTTTGAACGGGAACACACCGGCCGTGTAGGGAAATTCGCCCGGCACATTTTCCTGTAGCGACCAGCGCAGAATTTCACCCCAGTCGGCCCATTTCGGCAGGCACACTTTCGGGATTTTCAGGTGGCTGAGACTTTCCGTTTTGGTTACCACCTTGATTTCCTTGCCGCGTACGAGGTAAATGTATTCGTCGCCGGCGTAGCGTTTTTTCTTGTCCTCCCAGGAGTCGAGAATGCGGAGGCATTCGCCATCGAGATCCTTTCTTAACTCAGTTATGAGGGATGAGTTATGAGTTATGAGTGCCTCCGAAGTGTCCGTTTGGGGCTGGGAATGATAGAGTTTTTGGGTCGTTTCCAGTGCGAACAACTGGCGCGCAATAGTCACCTGCTTATTTACCCACTCGTCGTATTTGCGGTTATTTTCGCTGATTTCGCTCAAATAACGCGTCCGGTTGGGCGGAATGATGTAGATTTTTTCCGAGTTCTCGCTACTGGAAACGAAATGAGAATCCAGTCGGGCGCCCGTTTTTTCATTTAGTAAATCGATGAGGCGACGGTACAGCCGGTTTACGCCCGGGTCGTTGAACTGGCTGGCGATGCAGCCGAACACCGGCATATCATCCACATTTTTATCCCAGGCGTTGCGGTTGCGCTGCACCTGTTTGCGCACGTCGCGCAGGGCATCGAGGGCGCCGCGTTTGTCAAACTTGTTGATGGCGATTACGTCGGCGAAATCGAGCATGTCGATTTTTTCGAGTTGGGTCGCCGCGCCGAATTCGGGGGTCATGATGTACAGCGATACGTCGCTGTGGTCCACAATCTCTGTGTCGGACTGGCCGATACCGCTCGTTTCGAGGATAATCAGGTCGAAATGGGCCGCTTTCAGGATGTCGACGGCGGCGTGTACGTATTTCGACAATGCCAGATTCGACTGCCGGGTAGCCAGCGAACGCATATACACCCGCGGGTTGTTGATGGCGTTCATGCGAATGCGGTCGCCGAGCAGGGCGCCGCCCGTTT